>Ga0222714_10000101_pt1 | contig 102149 bp, 101 predicted proteins | sample C33_3DmetaG_FD_165048 | JGI IMG/M metagenome (GOLD analysis project Ga0222714, IMG submission 165048) | Estuarine water microbial communities from San Francisco Bay, California, United States - C33_3D | ecosystem: Environmental > Aquatic > Marine > Unclassified | place: USA: California...
TGATCCGGCGGTGGCTTGTGGAAGCGCCGTCGCTCAACGGATAAAAGGTACCCCGGGGATAACAGGCTGATCTTGCCCAAGAGTCCATATCGACGGCAAGGTTTGGCACCTCGATGTCGGCTCGTCGCATCCTGGGGCTGGAGTAGGTCCCAAGGGTTGGGCTGTTCGCCCATTAAAGCGGCACGCGAGCTGGGTTCAGAACGTCGTGAGACAGTTCGGTCCCTATCTTCTGTGCGCGAAAGAAACTTGAGAAGGGCTGTCCCTAGTACGAGAGGACCGGGACGGACGAACCTCTTGTGTGTCGGTTGTTCCGCCAGGAGCACGGCCGATTAGCAACGTTCGGAAAGGATAACCGCTGAAAGCATCTAAGCGGGAAGCCTGCTTCAAGATTAGGTTTCTCACCGATTTATCGGGTAAGGCCCCCAGAAGACCACTGGGTTGATAGGCCGGAAGTGGAAGCGAAGCGATTCGTGGAGCTGACCGGTACTAATAGGCCGAGGATTTAACTACATTTTTTAATTAACTTTAAGTTGATTAAATGCATCGCGTTCACTGTGTGGTTCCCGAGCTACGGTCGGGAACTGTTAAATTTCTAGAAGCTAAAATTTATTTTATGAATTATTAGTTAAATAGAAATGCAACTGACTGATAACTCAATAGAGTTTCGGCGGCCATAGCGAGAGGGAAACGCCCGGTCCCATTCCGAACCCGGAAGCTAAGCCTCTCAGCGTCAATGGTACTGCAAGGGGGACCTTGTGGGAGAGTAGATCGCCGCCGGACATCATTATAAAAAGGAGCAACTCCATAACTTCGGTTATTGGATGTGCTCCTTTTTTATTTCTGTTAACAGGTTTTAGAAATCAACAGCATCTAACGGGATGCAAGTAGATTCAGTGGCTCTTTAAGACAATTCGGAACCCTAGAAAATTTCTAGAGATTTCATGAATTGGATTTTTATGGCCATTACCAAACCCAAAAAATTATCGCCTTCAAAGAAGGCCGTAGCCAAGAAGAAAACTATCGTCGTTCAAACCCGTCAACCCAGAAATGAAGTTTTTTTGGTTGGTCGAGTAACGAGTTTGGCTGTAGAAAAGTTACTTCCTAGTGGAGATCGAGTCGTTGAATTTCGCGTCGTAATTGGAAGAGAGAAATCTAGAGGGAGCAAAAAGGAAGTAGATTCACTAGATATAGCGGCCTGGAGCTCACGAACACGTAAGGCAGCTCTGTCGCTAAAGATCGATACTTGGGTAGAGATAAAGGGGTCTGTAAGAAGGCGGTTTTGGCGGGCTCCAACAGGTCTTGCAAGTCGTTGGCAGGTCGAAGCAAGCGAGGTAGTTCGACTTTAGATACGGTTAAGCCATGGCATCTGATCTAAATACTATTCTCAAGAAGTATCTTGCCAACTTGGGTAAGAACGAAGAGGCGGCAGTTGAACTAACTCGAAGTATTAAGAGTTGGGTAGTTCAGAATGGTGAGATTGTTAGAGAGCGTATCGAATCTCAGATTGATGAAACTGTAGTTCGAATGGGATTTGCAAAGAGTAGCGAGATTGAGAATCTAAATGCTCGAATTGTCGAACTTGAAAATCGATTGAAGAGCGTTTCGGGTGAGAAGAAAGAGAGGACGAGTAAACGCAAGAAGCCAGTCACCAAGAAGAGTGCAGCGCCAAAAAAGGTTAGCAAATCATCGAAAGCATCTGCTGCGATAAAGTCAACGAAGAAAAAGGTTTCCAAATGAGTGATTTTGAAAATAGCAAAAAAATAGATCTCGAAGAGATCAAGGGGCAGATATCTCAAGTAAGCCAGAAGCCCTTGGATGCACATCCCCAAGAATTTGAAAATATCCATTCGGATTTAGTGCAGGCGCTGTCAGAAATTGATGGCCTCTAGAGGTTATTGGTGAAAACTAGATTAGATGCTGAATTGGTCAGGCGCGGGATAGCGCGTTCGCGTGATCACGCAGCAGATCTTATTGAGTCCCGCTCAGTTCTTGTTACAGGTATCCCAGCTTCAAAACCAGCTACCCAGGTAGATGCAGAAACTTCTATAACGATCCAGGGCGAGCGAAGTGATTTTGTTTCAAGGGGCGGACATAAATTAGCTGGTGCATTGGATGCCTTTCCACAAATAATCGTTGCAGGTAGGCGCGCGCTTGATGCAGGAGCATCAACCGGCGGTTTCACCGATGTTCTGCTAAAACGCAATGTTAAGAATGTGGTGGCAGTTGACGTTGGCTATGGACAACTCGCGTGGGAGCTGCGAAATGACCCGAGGGTTACTATTTTGGATAGAACAAATGTGCGACATTTAACGATTGAACAAGTAGGAGAGAGCGTAGATCTCGTGGTGGCTGATCTATCTTTCATCTCATTAACTTTAGTTCTTCCCGCTCTCGTTGCCGTATCAAAGACCAGTGCAGATTTTCTGGTTATGGTTAAGCCACAATTTGAGGTGGGTAGAGAGAAGTTGGGTGCAGGTGGTGTTGTGAGGGATAGTGGATTGCGTAAAAGTGCTGTTATGGAAGTAGCAGATTGTGCATATGACATGGGCCTTGGTTGCGAGGGTGTTGTTGCAAGTTCACTCCCTGGACCATCTGGAAACGTTGAGTACTTTCTCTGGTTAAAGCGTGGAGCCACTGAACTTTCAGAAACCAATTTAGATGCTGCGATTGCGAGCGGACCTCAATGAACAAAATCCTACTAGTCGTTCACCCAACCCGACCAGCTGCTGCGAAATTTGGGAATTTGTTAGCTGAGAAGTTCCTAGCTGAGAAATTTGAAGTGTTTTCAAACTTTCCGGAGCTAATTCCTGGTTCAACTTTCATCGGAAGCATTGATGGGATATCTGCCGCGATAGTTCTAGGTGGAGATGGCACGATACTTCGGGCTGCTGAGATTGTTCGCGGACATGACATTCCTATTATCGGCGTTAATCTTGGAAACGTTGGCTTCCTTGCAGAAATAGCGCAACCTTCGGTAAAAGAAATTGTTCAAGCGGTGCGGAATGGTGACATTCACAGAGAACCTCGCCTGGTTCTAAAGTATGAAATTATTCGAAGTGGGGTTGTTTTTGCCAAAGGTTGGGCACTTAACGAAGTCGCTATTGAGCGAAGTTCAACTCAGATGCTAGAACTTTTCGTACAAATTGATGGTAGACCTTTATCTAAATGGGGATGCGATGGCGTTATATGTGCGACTCCAACTGGGTCGACTGCCTATGCGTTCTCAGCGGGTGGGCCGGTAGTTTGGCCAGAAGTTAGCGCCCTAGTGCTTCTTCCCCTTGCTGCGCATGCGCTCTTCTCAAGACCGATGGTGGTATCACCAGATTGTGAAGTCGTTATTGATGTCTCTTCTCAGAGCGCTCAAGTTTCATCAGACGGACTTCGCCAAACAGAGTTGATCGCTGGTGATCGAATAGTTCTGACAAAAGATAGTCAGCAAATTCAATTGGCATATATAAACGGTGGAAAATTCACCGATCGATTAGTTGCGAAATTTAAGTTGCCGATTGAAGGTTGGCGCGGAGAATCTTCTTGATTCAGAAGAAACCTTCCAAAAGCTCTCTCCGCGAATTAACCATCCGCAATCTCGGGGTTATAGATACGGCGGAGATTGAATTTAAATCGGGCTTGACGGTTTTAACCGGTGAAACCGGAGCCGGTAAAACTATGGTGCTAACGGCTTTGAATCTAATTCTCGGTGGAAAGTCAGATTCAGATTTTGTCAGGAGTGGCCAAGAACGTTTAATCGTGAGCGGTAAGTTTCAAATCGGTGAGGCTTTAAGCCTCGTTGTTGAAGATGCGGGCGGGATCGTTGAAGAGAACGAAGTCATAATAAATCGATCGGTAACCAATCAAGGGAAATCCAAAATATCGCTAGGCGGTGCTGTAAGTAGCGCAACCCAGGTGAGTGAAATGGCCCAGGAGTTGATAGAGATTCACGCCCAGGCAAGTTCGGCGAGATTGAGTAAAGGTTCGGTGCAGCTAGAGTTATTGGATTCTTTCGCTGGTCACGAAAATTTAGTTTCTGACTATTCGACGGATTTTGAAGAGCACTTAAACCTACGAAAGCGAGTTGCGGAGTTGGAGCGACAGCTCTCGGTTCGAGATCTTGAGATTGCAAAGTTAGAAGCGATTGTTAAAGACTTTGAAAGAGTTAAGCCACAGCCAGGGGAGATCGCAGAACTTGAGAATGAGATTAATAAACTTTGCGCAGTTGAGGAGCTTAATACTGGAATCATTCAAGCTTTGGCCGCGATTGATAGTGAAGAGAATTCAGCGATTTCAGCGCTCGGGTTATCTAAGAAGTTACTTGAAAATCTGAAGGGCAAAGACTCGGCTTTGGATTCGTTAATCGAAGATCAATCCGAAAGCATTTATCGTCTGGTTGAAGTAACTGGAAAAATCGAAAGATACCTATCAGGTCTGGAGGCTGACCCAGCGAGATTTGATTTTCTTCAGCTTAGAAAGAGTGAATTGCTAGGTTTAGTTAAGAAGTATGGGACGGGAAGCGATCGAGATATTGCTTATGAGAAGCTTCTAGCAGAGGCAGAAGATGCGAGCTCTCGCTTGGCCGATTTGCAAGGCGGGGATTTGAGGCTTGAAGAGCTAAAAAGACAGGGCAAGGAAAAGTTCGAAGAATTACAGAGTTCAGCTAAAAAGCTTTCAGCATCCAGAGCTATTTTTGCGGGCAAATTATCAGAGGCGATTACCAAAGAGCTGGCGCTGCTGGCAATGGCTAGTGCAAAACTGATTGTTTCGGTTCTCAAAAGTGACGAAACAGAGTCCAAGAATTATTCGGCATCTGGTTTAGATGAGGTGAGTTTTTTATTCACTAGCCATAGTGAGGGAAAACCCCTTCCATTGGCAAAGGGGGCGAGCGGCGGAGAACTTTCTAGAGTTATGTTGGCGGTTGAGGTCGTTCTTGCAAAGAACTCACCGGTCGGAACATATATTTTTGATGAGGTTGACGCCGGTGTTGGTGGAAAAGCGGCAGTTGAAGTTGGGAAGCGATTAGCTCTGCTAGCGAAAAATTCACAAGTAATTGTTGTTACCCACCTGGCACAGGTGGCAACGTGGGCAGATAATCATTTGGTTGTTACAAAGAGCGAGAGTGGATCAGTTACTCAGAGCAATATTATTGAAGTTACCGGAAATGAAAGGCGCAAAGAGATTGCGCGATTGCTCTCTGGTCAAGATGAGTCGATTTCGGCACAAGAACACGCTGGAGAATTATTGGATATGGTCGCTAAAGTATCGGCGGAAATGATAGGTTAGTGTTCCATGACCGCCCAGCATGTGACCAAGCATCTTTTCGTTACCGGCGGAGTGGCTTCCAGTTTAGGTAAAGGTTTGACCGCGTCCAGCCTTGGACGATTGTTAACATCCAGGGGACTGCGCGTAACAATGCAAAAACTCGATCCATATTTGAATGTCGATCCCGGCACGATGAACCCTTTTCAACATGGTGAAGTTTTCGTGACAGATGATGGAGCAGAGACCGACTTGGATATCGGCCATTATGAGAGATTCTTAAATGTAAATCTCCATGGCTCAGCGAATGTAACCACAGGTCAGGTCTATTCAAACGTCATCGGGAAAGAACGGCGTGGTGAATATCTCGGAGACACCGTACAAGTGATTCCTCACATCACCAATGAAATCAAAGAGCGAATCAAAGCTATGGCTGGTCCAGATATTGATTTAGTTATCACGGAAGTGGGGGGAACCGTTGGAGATATCGAGTCCCAACCGTTCCTCGAAGCAGCGCGTCAGATAAGACAGGACGTTGGCAGAGATAATGTGTTTTATCTCCACGTTTCTCTTGTTCCTTACATCGGCCCATCAGGAGAGTTGAAGACAAAGCCAACTCAACATAGCGTTGCCGCTCTGCGCTCTATAGGTATTGCACCCGACGCTATTGTCATCAGGTCTGATCGTCCGATTCCTGATTCGGTCAAGCGAAAGATTTCGTCGATGTGCGATGTTGACCTTGAAGCTGTAGTTGCCGCGGTTGATGCACCATCAATTTATGACATTCCGAAGGTCTTGTTTAACGAAGGTCTTGATGCGTACGTGATTAGACGTCTTGGATTACCAGCACGGGATTTAGTTTGGGGCGAATGGGATGAACTATTGGAGCGAGTTCACAATCCAGCTCATCAGGTATCAGTTGCACTTGTGGGTAAATATGTTGATCTGCCCGATGCTTATCTTTCGGTTACTGAGGCACTCCGCGCAGGGGGCTTCGCAAATAATGCAAAAATAAATATCAAATGGGTCGCCAGCGATGATTGTGAAAGCGCGGAGGGCGCACTTGCCGCGCTCAAAGATGTCGATGCGATCTGCGTCCCAGGTGGCTTTGGAGTTCGGGGAATCGAAGGAAAATTGGGCGCCTTAAGATTTGCGAGAGAGAAGAAAATTCCCACCCTTGGTTTATGTTTAGGGTTGCAATGCATGGTAATTGAGGCCGCGAGAAATTTGGGCAAAATAGGTGACGCAAATTCTGCAGAGTTTGACCCGGAGACTAAAGATCCCGTTATCTCCACAATGCAAAATCAAGAGGATATCGTCGCAGGTAACGGCGATATGGGTGGAACTATGCGCCTTGGTTTATACCGGGCGGTTCTAGTAGCAGGTTCGCTAGTCGCAGAAATTTACGGAGAAAATGAGATTCAAGAACGTCATCGGCACAGATATGAAGTCAATAATAAATACCGTGATCAGATATCTTCCACAGGTTTAGCGTTTTCTGGCTTATCTCCTGATGGAAATTTAGTTGAGTTTGTTGAATTGCCACGCGCGGTTCACCCTTATTACATTGGGACGCAAGCCCACCCAGAATTTTTATCTCGCCCTACTTCGGCGCATCCACTCTTTACTGGTTTGATTGCTGCTGCGATAGAAAAAAATGGTAACTAGTTCTAGCACCGCAGGGGCTGTAAGTGAGTATCTAAGTTATGCGGCAATTGAAAGAGGTCTGTCGAAAAATACTATTGCTTCCTATAAGCGTGATTTAGAGAAGTTCTCGCTGTATTTGGGAGAAAATGGAATAGATCTCAAATCTGTTGATCATTCTGTCATCGATGATTACTTGGCGTCGCTTCGTGGCTCTGGTGCCCGTGGTCGTAACAGTGAAAGCTCTAACTCAAGAGCAATAGTAACTATTCGGAATCTATTTAAATTTTTATCCATGAATAGCCGTGAACCCAATCCTCTCTACAGTTATGCACCACCTAAGATTCCAAAACGACTGCCCAAAGCTCTCAAGCTGGAGGAGATTCTGGCTCTTTTAGAAGCCTCTAAATTTGGAGATGACGCACTTGCGCTACGAAATAACGCGCTACTAGAAATTCTTTATGCAACCGGTGCTCGGATAAGTGAGATTGTTAATCTAGAGCTTCCAAGTGTTGCCCAGATATCAGAGAATTTCACCATCAAACTCCTTGGTAAAGGGGGGAGTGAACGAGTAGTGCCTATTGGAAATTTTGCTAGAACCAGCCTAGAAAGATATTTAACTTCGTCGAGACCGGAGCTTCTCAAGGGTAAGAAGAATGACCATGTCTTTCTGAACTCAAGAGGGGGAACATTAAGTAGACAAAGCGCTTGGGAGATTATTGCTGCCTGCGCAGAGAGAGCGAAGATTGAAAGCCATGTGACACCCCATGCAATCAGGCACTCATTCGCAACACATTTGTTGGATGGCGGAGCAGATATTCGAGTCGTTCAAGAGCTACTTGGTCACGCATCAGTCACAACAACTCAAATTTATACGCTGGTAACTATAGATAAATTGCGTGAAAGTTATGCAAGTTCACATCCGAGAGCTAAACAGAAGTAGAGTTACTTACCCCGTAATCGTCTAGCAATAATGCTCTGATCGCCCTTGGTTTCAAGATCAGCAATAATTATTGCCAGAGATTCACGAACAATTCGGCCGCGATCTACAGCGAGACCTAAATCGCCACGCAAAGCTAGACGTGCTTGCTCGAGATCGTAAAGTTCTTCAGGGGATAGGTAGACAGTAATTTTCTCGTCGTGTCTCTCTCTTCCACTTGGAGATTTATCAAATGAGTTAACTCTGCGGCGAGGTGTTGTTCGCACTGACTTTTTGCTTGTGATTGGCGCCGTAGGAACATCTTCAATTGGAGTTGGAGTTTGGGAAGGAACTGCACTCAGTGTGGTCGTCTGTCTAAATAGTTCGTCAGCGCCTGGAAGGCTTACTCTGCGACTCATTTTGCTCCTCCTCGATGAATTAGTTCACGTGCAAGTCTGCGATAAGAAACTGCTCCGGTAGAGCTGCTGGCATATGTTGTGATTGGTTCACCTTTGACTGTGGATTCAGAGAATCTAACTGTTCTCGAAATGATTGTGTCGAGTAAATCTTTCGGAAACTCTTTATGGATTAACTCAAGAACTTCTCTAGAGTGCGCTGTTTTGCGCTCGAACATCGTTGCCAAGATTCCATCTATCTCAAGATGAGGATTTGTATTGGTTCGAACTTTATCGATTGTCTCCCGAACTAAACCTAGTCCGAGAACCGCAAAGTATTCACACTCCATGGGAATCAGAACGCCATTAGATGCAGTTAAAGCATTAATAGTAAGTGTGCCTAATGAAGGTGAGCAATCGATCAGAATGTCATCATATTGATCAATTATTGGCTCGAGCAATTTACGCAATTTATGCTCTTTTGCGATCTCAGAGACGAAGGCAGCATCTGCCGCGGCTAAATCTTTGTGCCCACGAATAAAATCAAGACCTGGAACATTCGATTTTAAAATGTATTCCGATATGTTTGCTTGAGAATCATTTAGTAAATACCAGATTGATCCGTATTGCTCTTTAAGTTGTTGTGGTTTAATACCAAGTCCAGTGGTCATGCTTGCCTGTGAGTCAAAATCAATCAATAAAACTCGACGCCCTAGTTCAGCTAAAGCGGCTCCGAGATTTATAGTTGTCGTGGTCTTACCTACGCCACCTTTTTGATTCACTACAGAAATAACTCGGGCTGGTCCTGGTACTGGTGGTGTCTTAATCTTCGGAAAATTAATAAGTTTCTTGCCCAAGACGCTAGAGGTCGCTGAGAGCTCCTCTTCGCGAATTGTCGATTTAGTTCCTAAGCGAGAAACCTTCGAATTGCTTTTTGCCATGGTCGGACTCTACGGCGGTGCGATTGGGCACGCAAGCGTAAGTGCATTACCTTTGCGCAATGACTGAAGGCGCAACCGGGGAGGCTCAAGAGCAAGTTTTGGGCTCGAATCCAGATACACCTTCGGCATTCTCCGTTCATCTATCGAATTTTGAAGGACCTTTCGATCTACTTCTTCAGTTGATTTCGCGTCACAAGATGGATGTGACAGAGGTAGCGTTGAGTGTTGTTACTGATGATTTCATTGCCTACATTCGCGCCCTTGAGGGCTCGGAAGATGGCTGGGATCTCGAGAAAACGACCGAATTCCTGGTTGTGGCCGCGACTCTTCTGGATTTGAAGGCCGCCAGACTTCTTCCTTCAGGCGAGATTGAGGATGAGGGAGATTTGGCCTTGTTAGAAGCCCGGGATCTTCTGTTCGCCCGTCTCTTGCAGTATCGCGCTTTCAAGTCCATAGCTTCAATTTTCAGTGAGCGCCTTGCCCGTGAAGAGCGAAGTTTTGCCCGTGTGGTTGCCTTGGAGGCTCAGTTCTCAACCTTACTTCCAGAGGTTCTGATTGGGGTCGGAGCTGAGCGATTCGCTGCCATCGCCCAGAGAGTCCTTTCACCGAAAGTTACCCCGACCGTTGGAATCGCCCACATCCACAGCCCTTTGGTCAGCGTGGCTGATGAGGCAATAATTATCGTAAATGAGTTACGCAGGACAGGGAAAAGCACTTTCCGCCACCTCATAAGTGATGCAAGTTCGCTTTTGGTCGTAGTTGCGAGATTTCTAGCGCTATTGGAGCTCTATCGTGAGGGAGTAGTTCGATTCGAACAGGTAATAGCTCTCGGTGAGCTCGCGATTACCTGGACTGGAAGCGCTGAGGGCACGATCGAGGTCAGCGATGAGTTCGATGCTCCCATAGTTCAATCAGAAGATAATACAAATGGAGATGCAAATGTCTAATCCTGAACTTAATAGGTCGCTCGAAGCTATTTTAATGGTGGTAGATGAGCCTGTTTCTGAGGTGATTCTGGCCCAGATTACCGAGACCCCTACTGAATCGGTCTTGGCTGCGCTGCAAGAGTTAGCTGGGGAGTACGAACAATCTGGGCGAGGTTTCGAGCTACGGCAGATATCAGGGGGATGGCGCTTCTATAGCCACCCAGATCTTTCACCGATTGTTGAGAAGTTCGTCTTGGACGGCCAACAATCACGCCTGACCCAAGCCGCTTTAGAGACCCTTGCTGTAATCGCCTATCGCCAACCAGTTTCCCGAGCCCGGGTCTCCGCTATTCGAGGCGTTAATGTCGAAGCTGTCATGAAAACCCTGGTGACAAGGGGTTTGGTAGAGGAGAGCGGAATCGAACACGAAACCGGCGCAATTCTTTACAGCACTACGAGTTTCTTCTTGGAAAAGCTCGGCCTCAACCACGTTTCAGACCTGCCAGCACTGGCACCATTCCTTCCAGATGTTGATGCCCTAGACGAGGTTCTCTCTACGCTCACTGATTAGGGCTGAACTTAGTTTTGCCGTAACCTTTGCGGAGATAATAAATTCCACGCTGTTGAAGCTGTTGAAGAGAGAGTCAAAATGAGCCTTATACGTTTACAAAAAATCCTTGCTGATGCCGGCATAGCTAGCAGGCGGGCAAGCGAACAGTTAATTCTTGATGGTCGAGTAAGCGTCGACGGCAATCAGATCTTTGAACTGGGCAGCAAATTTGACCCGGAAATCTCTAAAGTTGAAGTAGATGGTGAAGCAATCAAGCTTAATAAGGTTAAGACTTACCTCGCATTTTATAAACCTCGGGGCGTAATTTCCACTATGTCAGATCCAGAGGGACGTCCAAATCTAGGGGACTTCTTTGAGGAAAGGAATGAGCGGTTATTCCATGTCGGCCGCCTGGATAAGGAGAGTGAAGGGTTAATTCTTCTTACTAATGACGGCACTTTCACCCACAGAGCTACACATCCAAGTTATGGCATGAATAAAAAATATCTTTTAGAGATCGAGGGGCAATTCTTAAAGGAGCACATAGATCAGTTGCTGAAGGGGGTTGTGCTGGAGGATGGTATGGCCCGAGCTCTGGAAGTCAAAGTGGTTCGAGAGGTCAACCCAAAGCATCATTGGGTCGAAGTGTCGATACATGAAGGTAGGTTCCATATCATCCGTCGGATGTTTGAATTTCTGGAGATAGAGGTTATCCGCTTAATTCGAACAGAGTTCGGTCCGATCTCAATCGGTGAAATAAAGGAGGGCCGTTGGCGTGCCCTAAACTCGGTTGAGCTAGATAATCTATATAAGGTTTTAAAGTTAAATTAATAAATCAAAGCCGTCAAAAGACATTTATTAATATATCGTTTTTTTCGTGATATTAAATGTTTATTTGTCGCTTATTCAACGCTTGTTTCTCTCTCTGTTATTAACTTATCGATTTACCGTAAAAGTCATTTTCAAGGGGTTAGCTTTGTCGCTTTTTTCAAGAATGGTTTTATCGATAAAATGTTATACAGTTTAATTCCTTTAATCTCCCTTCACGTACAGAGGGGTCAGGGTAGAATCTGGGCATGAATTCCGTAAGAGCTTTTCGAGGGGCCACTCAACTGTCCGCCGACACTAAGGAAGAGATGAAGAGTGCGGTCGTGGAGCTCCTCAAAGAAATCCTGTTCTCAAATTCCCTATCAGCCGACGATTTGATTTCCATCCTTTTCACTGCGACTCCAGATCTTCAAAGCGATTTTCCGGCTGCGGGAATCAGGGAGTTTGGCTTGCTCGATCTACCGCTAATTTGCGCACAGGAGCTCGACATTAAGGGAGCACTTCCAAGAACTGTCAGACTCATGATTCACGCCAACTCTCCGCTCTCCAGGAATGAAATCTCCCATATTTACCTCCGCGGTGCGGCTGTTTTGCGCCCAGATCTGGCTAAAGGGCTTGAAGAACCAAGAGACGATCAAAAGTGAGCCTAGTAGGACCGATAAAGATTATTGGCTGTGGCTTGATTGGAACCTCCCTCGCCTTGCGCCTCAAGGAAGAGGGTCTTGCGCTTATTTTGGCCGATACAAGCGCCAGAAATCTTCAACTTGCCTCCGATTTGCTTGAGTGCAAGGAGGTTGCTGAGAAACCGAGCCTCATCATCATCGCAATACCGCCCGAGTATGTCCACGACGTAGCGATGGCTGAATTCGCATTGCACCCCGAAGCAATATTTATAGATGTATGCGGGGTTAAGTCTAAACTGATGCATAAGGTTGAAAGTTTTCCGGAATTATCTCGTAACTATGTCTCTGTTCATCCCATGGCAGGCAGAGAAATTTCAGGACCGGAGAGCGCTAGGTCCGATCTCTTCAAATCAAGAGCTTGGCTGGTTACTAAATCCGAGAATTCCACTGATGAGGCGGTTGCGACAGCTCGTGAACTTGGAGCCCTAATGGAGTCCACTATTTATGAAATGGATGCAGTTACTCATGATTCGGTGATAGCCGCAATTTCACACTTGCCACAAATTCTAAGTTCAGCCCTAGGTGCCAGTCTTAACGGGGTCGATGTTGAGAGACTCAATCTGGCAGGACAAGGCTTGAGAGATGTTTCGCGTCTCGCTGATTCAGATCCCGAACTTTGGGGGAGTCTGCTGATTGCTAATTCAGGTGAAATCCTTCCGAAAATCAGTGAAGTAATAAATCGACTTTCTAATCTCGCAGAAGCTCTTGAAAGAGACGATGAGAATTCTGTAAGGGTATTTCTAACTGAGGGTCGAGAGGGCAAGAATAGGATTCCTGGAAAACATGGTCTTGCTAAACGTGATTACACATACCTTCCAATTGTTATCGATGATAAGCCGGGCGGATTAGCTCGAATATTTAATGAATGTGCCGAGATTAAAGTCAACATTGAAGATCTAAGTATGGAACACAGCCCTGGTCAAGCGGTCGGACTAGTGACTCTTGCTCTCTCTTTAGATGATGCCGCAAGATTACAGAAACACTTGGTTGCAAAAGGGTGGTTGGCGCACGCTCCAAGAAAAGATTGATTCATCTTCTTCTTTAATTCTCTAATTTTCTTAGTCTTTAGAGCTTTCTTAAGGCAGTAAGGTTGGCGTATGGCCGGAATAGTTGTAGCAATTGACGGTCCCAGTGGATCTGGAAAATCGAGCACGTCGAAAGCTATCGCAATACGTGCAAATTGGAATTATCTAGATACTGGTGCGCTTTATCGCGCTGCAACCTGGATTGCACTAAACAAAGGTGTTTCTGAAGGTTGGGAGATTATTGCTGCAATAAAAGAGCAGCCAATTGTATTTTCAAGTGATCCGAGGAATCCACAAATATTCTGCGGAGAGGTAGATGTTACAGACGACATACGTGGAGTGAGAGTCACTGACAATGTCAGTCGAATTAGTCAGATTGCAGAACTTCGATCTTTCCTTGTCGATATGCAGCAGACAATCATTTCGAAAAGTGAAAAGGGAATTGTTGTAGAAGGTCGCGATATCGGCACAGTTGTTGCGCCAAACGCTGACCTAAAAGTTTTTCTCTACGCAGATTTACAAGCAAGAGCGCTGCGACGTGAAAGTGAAGAGATAAAGGCGGATAAGGCTGCCGACGTAGCACAGTCGCTAAGTAGCCGAGATCTCCTCGACTCAACTAGAAAAATCTCGCCCCTTCGTCCTGCTGAAGATGCTCTTGAACTCGATTCCACTGAATTAGATCTTGATGAAGTTGTTGATTTAATTTGGGAGTGGCTCACTCGGAAAAGTCTCTTGGGATTACCAAAAGTTGCGGTTATTGGTCGGCCAAACGTAGGAAAATCAACTTTGGTAAATCGAATTATCGGTAGACGAGAAGCGATTGTGGAAGATACTCCAGGAGTCACTCGTGACCGGGTGAAGTATGAAGCGGAATGGAATGGTCGTCGCTTTATTTTGATTGATACTGGTGGTTGGGAAGTGGCGCCTGAAGGAATTTCGGAGAAAATTACCGCCGGTTCCGAAGCGGCGATAGCAGAGGCAGATGTAGTGCTTTTTGTTATTGACGCTCAAGTTGGCGCACTCGATGAAGACCAGTCATTAGTAAATTTACTGCGCAAGTCCAAGAAGAAGATAATTGTTGCGGCAAATAAAGTAGATGGAGCAACTGAAGAGACAGAAGCGCACGCACTCTGGAATTTAGGGTTCGGTGAACCAAGATTTGTTTCAGCTTTACATGGTCGAGGCAGCGGAGATTTGCTTGATTATTTAGTAAAGGAATTACCGGAAATCGGTTCCGAGAAAGCCGATGACGGATATCGTCGGATTGCTCTAGTGGGTAGACCAAATGTTGGAAAATCGAGCCTGCTAAATATTCTTGCAGGGGAGTCTCGCGTAATCGTCGATGATGCTGCTGGAACAACGCGTGACCCAGTTGATGAGCTCATTGAGATTGGTGGATCTACTTGGCGTTTTATCGACACAGCTGGAATACGTAAACGCGCGCACCAAGATAGTGGAACTGATTACTACGCCTCACTACGAACAGCATCTGCTCTCGAACGTGCCGAAGTTGCCGTTGTGGTCCTTGATGCTTCAGTGCCGCTGACCGAACAGGATCTTCGAATAGTGAGCATGGTTGAAGAAGCAGGCCGTGGGCTAGTGATTGTCATGAATAAATGGGATTTAGTGGATGAAGAACGTCAGATCCAATTGGACAAGGAGCTTGAACGAAATCTTGAACGCTTCCCGTGGGCCCAGCGAGTAAATGTTTCAGCTAAAACTGGTTGGCATCGAGACCGGCTAGCACCCGCACTGCGCACCGCAATTTCAAGTTGGGAGAAGCGGATTCCTACGAGCAAACTTAATTCGTTTTTGGGTGCACTTATCGGTGCAACTCCACCTCCGGTTCGCAGCGGCAAGCAGCCAAAGATTCGTTTTGCAACTCAAGCCGCAATCTGTCCGCCTAAGTTTGTGGTTTTCGCGACTGAATTTGTTGAGACCTCTTATCGTCGATTTATTGAGCGTCGTTTACGCGAAGAGTTTGGTTTTCCAGGATCACCGGTAGAAGTTGTGGTCAAAGTAAAAGAGCGCGACTAGTGCTAAGACGCGGAGAAATTCTGACTATTCCAAATGCGATTACCGGAGTTCGTGCTCTTGGGATACCACTCTTTCTCTGGGCATACTTAAGTGTTGAAAATACGGGCCTAGCCCTGACAATTCTTATTATTGGCGCAGTGTCGGATTACTTCGACGGAAAAGTTGCAAGGTTGCTTAATCAAGAGTCAGCTTTAGGCGCTGCGTTGGATCCAACAATTGATCGCCTTTATATTGCTGCCACGGTTATTGCTCTAGTCATTAAAGAAGTTGTTCCCTTGTGGCTGCTCATTCTTTTGATAAGCAGAGATCTATGGATGGCTCTGGTGCTTGCAATTAAGAAAGCTCGTGGGGCTGGAGTTTTTGAAGTTACTTTTCTAGGCAAGGCGGCAACATTTAATCTTCTTTATGCTTTTCCTTTCCTCCTTGTTGCAGGAGATAGTGGTATCGGAGAAATTTTTTTCATTGCTGGTTGGGGCTTTGCTATCTGGGGCATTGCTTTGTATTGGGTTACCGGGTTGCAATACACATATGTTGCGATCAAAGAGATAAAGAGTAATAATTCGTCGAGTTGATGCAGGAAAATCCGATCGGAGCCAGAATGTCTATAGTCCCAAGTGATTTGCAATTCACTAAGGAGCACGAGTGGGTTGCCACAACTTCCACGCAGAACGTGTTTCGCGTCGGCATTACCGACTTCGCTCAATCTGCTCTAGGGGACATCGTTTATGTGCAGTTACCGAAAGTTGGACAGGCTCTAAAAGCAGGCGAGGTTTGTGGAGAGATTGAATCAACTAAGAGCGTCTCCGAGATCTATTCGCCGCTTACTGGCGAAGTTACAGCTGTGAACACAAATCTAGATGGGGCCCCTGAGGTCATAAATTCCGAACCCTATGGATCCGGGTGGATACTTGAAATTGCAATTTTGGGTGAGGCGCCAACACTGCTTAGCGATGAGGAATATAAGAATTTAACGGCTTGACCCGCTCAAATAGATTGAATACTGTCAGCCTATAGTTGAACCTCAAGGTTTGAGGGTGAGATTCGGGGGATGTAGTGAGAACGCCACCTTCCGATTCCTCTAGGGAATCCGATAAATCAAATAAGAAAGATTTAACGAGCACGCTGAACATTGCTTCGTTGCGTTCGGTTCCCGACTTCATTTCAGAAAAAACCCTTTTAGATTCACTCAGCTCTGAAGAGTTCAACATATTAAAGAACTTGCCGAAAGATAGTGGGATGTTGATTTCACTGGCTGGCCCCGGCAAAGGTGCAAGATTTCTCTTAGATACAGATTGCGTAACAATCGGTCGAGATGCGACGAGTGAAATCTTTCTGGATGACGTAACGGTTTCGCGCAAGCATTGCCAAATTTCGAGACTAAAGAGCGGTTCGGAAACGACATTTGAGATTGAAGACTTGAAGAGTTTAAACGGAACATATGTAAACGCAGTTTCTAAGGCGATAACTTCCCTAAGCCATGGAGATGAAGTGCAAGTTGGTAAGTATCGCTTAACTTTCTTTCGTCCTGTGACTGGACAAAGATCCGGCGAAATAGATTAGAAATTCACTAGAGATTAATTAAGGGGAGTCCATGAGTGTTCCAGCGCGTGCCTATCTGAGTATCGGCGAAGTCCTAAGCAAATTGCGAGGGGAGTTTTCGGACATTACCATTTCGAAGATTCGCTTCCTTGAATCAGAGGGACTAATCGACCCGCAGCGCACCCCGTCTGGATATCGCAAGTTTACAAATGTGGATTTAGAGCGCCTGCGCTATGTTCTTGCAGCGCAGCGAGATCAGTATCTTCCACTCCGAGTTATTAAAGAGAATCTTGACGCACTGGATAGAGGTTTAACTCCATCGCCAACCCCAGGATCACCAGCGGCTCCAAGATTGGCGACAGTAGATGGCGAATTTGCTCCATCAAATTTCATACATGATAGTCAACTGCGATTGTCACGAGATGAATTACTGCAGTCATCGGGTCTGTTGGATGCGCAATTGGCCCAGATTGAATCCTTTGGATTGATTGAAATGAAAGGTCGCTACTACGATGCTGATGCACTCTCGGTTGCACGAGCGGTTGCGGAAATGTCCTCCTTTGGAATAGAGGCCCGCCATCTTCGTAGCTTTAAAACAGCGGCTGACCGCGAAGTTGGTTTAGTAGAACAAGTCATAACACCTTTGTTGCGTCAGAAGAATCCAGAGGCTCAGGCGCGTGCCGAAGAAGTTCAGCGCGAACTTGCCTCACTTTCAATTCGTCTGCATGCAGCTCTGGTGGCCTCTGGTTTACACCGTTCAAAATAAATTGATAATTGCAATAGATTTTTTAAACTGGACAATCCGTGAGTGAACTTCGCCTAGTTGAAGTCGTTGGCGTAAGAGTTGAGATGCCCTCAAATCAACCAATCGTTCTTCTCAAAGAGGTAGATGGAATTAGATATCTCCCGATCTGGGTAGGGGCTGCTGAAGCAACTGCTATCGCTTTCGCGCAGCAGGGGCTGACTCCACCAAGACCACTTACGCATGACCTGATAAAAAATATCATCGACAACTTGGGGACCAGTGTGGATTCAGTGCAGATAACCCACCTGGCCGATGGAGTCTTCTACTCAAAGATCCTTATGGATAAAGGGATTGAAGTTTCAGCTCGACCAAGTGATTCGATTGCGCTAGCTCTACGAACCGGGTCTCCCATCTATGGAACCGAGGATGTATTCAATTCGGCGGGCATCGAGATTCCAGACCAGGCAGATGATCAGGTCGAAGCTTTCCGTGAGTTCCTCGACCAGATAAACCCAGAGGACTTCTTAGGCTAAACCTCAAGGGAAACTTTAGGGTTTTGCGTGTCGGTCGTTGCTCTGGGAGCGGCCTCGAACTAATCTTCTCTCAAATCCGATAAGGATCTTCCCCCGTAGAAGTGAGTTTGAAATGTCCCAAGTGACTGATCCTTCGGCACCTGAAATAGGTTACCGCGGCGCAACAGCATGTGTAGCCGCTGGAATTACTTACCGACAATTGGATTATTGGGCGAGAACTGGATTAGTTGAACCGAGTGTTCAAGGAGCAAGTGGTTCAGGCTCGCAACGACTTTATGGCTTCCGTGACATTCTGGTTTTAAAGATTGTGAAACGTCTACTTGATACTGGCGTTTCTCTCCAAAATATTCGTACCGCGGTCGAACATTTACGTATGCGCGGAGTAAGTGATTTAGAGCGAATGACTTTGATGAGTGATGGTGCAACTATTTACGAATGTGCTAGCGCGGATGAAATAGTCGACCTACTTCAAGGTGGTCAAGGTGTCTTCGGAATTGCGATTGGTAAAGTTTGGAGCGAGGTTGAAGGCTCACTTGCTAATTTGCAGGGCGAGAATGTTTCGACTGGAGAAAGCGTAGTTGGCGGCTCTACAATTGGGTCCGTTGACGATGAGCTATCGGATCGACGAAAGCGAAAGTTAGCTTAAATTATTTCCTTCCCCGGGAATCGGAGTCATAACTCCACAACTTTAGGGGAGAGTATTAATGAGTTCGGTTCGCTCTAACTTTGCAGCCCGTCACATAGGTCCAGATCAACATCAACTCGACTTTATGCTTGCAGAACTTGGCGAGAAGAAATTAGCAGATTTCATAGCGAAGGTTGTCCCGGAAAATATCGCGTTAACAGAGAGACTTTCAAGTTCTCTGCCGAAAGCGGTGTCGGAAGTTGAAGCCATTGCTGAACTTCGACAGTTGGCGGATCAGAACCAAGTAGTGAAATCTTTGATCGGCTTGGGGTATTTTGGCACGATTACTCCGCCAGTAATTTTACGCAATGTTTTAGAAAATCCTGCTTGGTATACGGCATATACGCCTTATCAGCCAGAAATTTCGCAGGGCAGATTGGAAGCAATCTTTGCTTTTCAAACAGTTGTAACGGATTTAACAGGTTTAGATGTTTCAAATGCTTCTATGCTTGATGAAGCCACTGCAGCAGCAGAGTCAATGACTCTGGCTCGTCGAGTTTGGCAGGGCGATGATGAGGCGGTCTTTGTTGTAGATGCAGGATTGCATCCTCAGATAAGAGCTGTAATTGCAACAAGAGCGATGCCGCTTAATATTTCAATTGTAGAAATTGATGTGGCTACAGATTTTGCAGGTATCGAAAAACCAATATTCGGCGCTATTTTCGCGCAGATAAATAGCAACGGAACAGTTGGGAATTTAGAACCGCTAATCAATGCGGTGCATGAACGTAACGCTCTTGCAGTTGTTGCATGTGATCTTCTAGCTTTGACACTTTACAAGGCGCCAGGAGAAATCGGTGCTGATATAGCGATTGGTTCAGCGCAACGCTTTGGTGTTCCCATGGGATTCGGGGGACCGCATGCAGGTTTTATGGCTGTCCGTAAAGGTCTCGAACGATCCTTGCCAGGTAGATTGGTTGGACAGAGTTTAGATTCACATGGCAACCCTGCTCTTCGATTGGCGCTACAGACGAGAGAGCAGCACATTAGACGCGACAAGGCGACATCAAATATCTGCACAGCGCAGGTGCTTTTAGCGGTCATGTCCGCTTTCTATGCAATGTGGCATGGTCCTAAGGGATTGCTCGAGATCGCAACTAGAGTTCGCAACAATGCAAATCTGATGCGGGAATCAGTGATTGCAGCCGGTTATGCGGTTACTCCTGGTGAAATTTTTGACACCTTTACTATCAGTCGGATCGATTCGAAGCAAGTGATATCTGCATTACTAAAATCAGGATTCAACGCAAGATTCGTCAATGCGGAGACCATTGGCTTAACTTTTGATGAAACGATTACGGACGCAGATTTAGTGATTATTGCTGGCGCACTTCAAGTGAAATTAAGTGACCATAAAACCTTCCCAATCGAGAGTGATCTTTTACGTAGTTCGCAATTTTTATTACATCCACTCTTTAATTCTTATCATTCCGAAACATCAATGCTGAGATACCTTCGTTCATTAGCCGACAGAGACTTGGCACTTGATCGAACCATGATTCCTCTGGGTTCGTGCACCATGAAGTTAAATGCGACTACCGAGATGATTCCGGTTACGTGGCCAGAATTCTCGAACCTCCACCCATTCGCTCCGGCGGACCAGAGCACCGGCATCCGTAAACTAATAAGTCAACTATCAGATTGGCTCATCACAATAACCGGATATGACGCTGTCTCTCTGCAGCCGAATGCTGGATCGCAAGGTGAATTCGCTGGTCTATTAGCTATTCGGAACTATCTGGACTCTAAATCCCAACAACACCGCACAATCTGCTTGATTCCATCAAGCGCTCATGGCACTAATGCCGCCAGTGCTGTTATGGCTGGAATGCAGGTTGTTGTAATAGCGTGCGATGAACATGGGAATGTGAGTGTTGCTGATTTGAGGGAGAAGATTTCGGAATATCACGATTCTCTCGCAGCTTTAATGGTCACATACCCATCAACGCATGGAGTATTTGAAGAAGCAATTACTGAAATCTGTGGACTGATTCATGATGCTGGGGGACAGGTTTACGTCGACGGTGCGAATTTGAATGCGCTAGTTGGGCTTGCTAAACCTGGAAAATTTGGAGCCGATGTATCTCATTTAAATCTCCATAAAACTTTCTGTATTCCACATGGTGGAGGTGGACCAGGTGTTGGGCCGGTGATCGCGAAATCTCACTTGGCACCATTCTTGCCAAACCATCCGCTGGATCAACTATCAGGTCCATCGACTGGACCTGGCCCAGTTAGTTCCGCGCCCTTTGGTTCTGCAAGCATCTTGCCGATTTCTTGGGCTTATATTCGAATGATGGGAGGAGCGGGCTTAACTAAAGCTACAGAGGTTGCAATTTTGTCTGCAAATTACATTGCAGCAAAGCTGGACCCACATTTCCCAATTCTTTACCGAGGTGCGAATGGCTACATCGCCCACGAATGCATAATTGATTTACGGGAGATTACTAAAAATACTGGTGTTACAGTCGATGATGTTGCAAAGCGCTTAATGGATCATGGATTTCATGCACCTACAGTGAGTTTCCCTGTCGCTGGAACAATGATGATTGAACCAACTGAATCTGAGGACTTGAATGAGATGGAGCGATTCATCAGCGCGATGATTCAAATCCGAGCCGAAATAACCGATATCGAAAAGGGGCAAGTTAGTATTGATGAATCACCGCTCAGATTCGCACCGCACACCAGTTCAGATTTAATGCAGAGCGACTGGGATCGAAAATATTCTCGCAAAATTGGGGCTTTTCCATCTGGCGAAGATTTAGATTTAGGTTCGAGAGGCAAATACTGGCCGACTGTTGGTCGGATTGACGGGGTTTATGGGGATAGGAACCTTGTTTGTTCCTGCTTGCCGGTATCAGAGCTGGCCATCAACTAGGCAGCTTCTGTAATCTGACATAATGTAGATTATCGGCGAATAGTCATCCTTGAAGCACGCTCAATTCCGGCCTTTGTAACATATCTAAAGGCCTCAAACGCTATTCCTGCCGTCATCTTTGAACTGCCAAAGTCTCGCTCTACAAAGGTAATCGGCACCTGGAGAAATTCTGCGCCCGCTTCTTTAGAAATTAGAGCCATTTCGATCTGAAAACAATATCCAGTTGCATGCATAGTCTTAAGGTTGAGTGAATTTAGAAGCTCTGAACTATAGATCCGAAAGCCACCCGTTAGGTCATCTAACTTAAGTCCAAGGGCTAATTTGGCATATCTTGTTCCTGACAGGGATAGAAGTTTTCGAAATCTAGACCAATTCGTAACCCGCCCGCCTGGCATCCAGCGAACTCCCATTACAACTGTCTTACTTGAATTAGATCCTTCAAGTGCGGCAAGCATCGTGGGTAAATCTTCCACCCGATGTGAACCATCGGCGTCCATTGTTGCTACGTGTGTGTAATTCTGATTCTTTAGAACCTCCGAGAAACCTGCCCGATATGCCGCTCCAAGTCCATCTTTTCTTGATCGCCGCATAACTTTTACCCACGAAAGCAATAACCTTTCGACAATTTCAGCGGTTTTATCGGGAGAACTATCATCAATAACAACTACATCGAACTTATATATTGATTCCTCTCGAAAAATTCTCAACTTTTCAAGTAAATCTTCGATAGATAAACATTCATTATAGGTTGGAATCAGAATTACAAGCTTCTTCATCGGAGAATTCGATTTACCGACGTGGTTCGATCGCTTAGCATCAAAACGCCGGCGAGAAAGGATTTATCATTCTGGGCGGTTTCACTCAACACTCGCCCATTATTGTCAATAAAAGCTGAGATGCCTATGGTTGAAACACTCAGTATGTAGCGCGAATGTTCAACTGCTCGAATTCGAGTTATGGCTAACTGTTGTTCACTCTGTGCCGTATTCGCAAAAGTCGCATTGTTGTTCTGAACAATTAGGGCCTGTGAGTTTCGAGCCATATCTCGCACCAAAGAATCATTGATTATCTCATAGCAAATAACCGGACCAATATTATTTCCCGCAATCCTATGCACTATCCGTTTCTGCCCAGGAATAAAATCGACCACGTTCTTTGCAAATGGATTTACGAACTCAGCGATTTTGCGCAACGGAATGAATTCGCCAAATGGTGTCAGGCCTCGCTTCAAGTAAATGCTCTCAGCGATCCCATTCTCAGAGTATAAAATCGATGCGTTTTGTGGGCCTTGCCGACTTTTTGTTACTACTCCTGCGATTAGTGGCGTTTGAAAATCACGAGTTAGCGCAGTTATTTCTCTGGCTACCTCTGGATAGAAATTGGGATCAATATCGACGGCATTCTCAGGCCAGATAATTGCGTCGTAAGCCTCCATTGTAAAATCAGTGAATTCTCGTGTGGCCTGGCTATGCAAGTCGAACACTGCTTTTGCTCGTGAATTAAAACCTAATCCGACCTCAGGAGTATTTCCCTGTATCGCAAGAATATTTACCGAACCACTCCCCTCTGGATTACTAGGAAGCGCTATTGCCACTAAGAAAATTGCCGCAAGAAGTGCAACGTTTCTAAGATTTACTCTGGCAAGTAGAATCGAAGCTAAAATTGTAAAGGCCGACAGGGCTACAACTCCCCCAACAGCAACAATCGGAAGGGCCGGTGATTCGACTTGACTGAAAGCCACACGCGTCCAACCAAATCCGCCAAATGGAAATCTAGTTCGGAGCTCTTCCATCGCCAATAACATTAACGCGGTGAGCCAGATGCTTTTGGATCTCCTGTAAATCAAGCCCACTGGCAGATAGAAGAGTGCCTGCAAAAGCGCTAACAGAAGCCAAGGTATAGCTCCCACAAATTTGCCACTCCAATACAGAACTATTGCATTCAAAATAAAGCCGAATACGAAACTATGCAGAACTGGTCGTTGAACTATCTTTAACTTCCGGAAAAAAAGTGCGAAGCCAAAGATTGCTAGAAACCAAATACCGATAGGTTCAAAAGAGGCACTAGCGAGAAAAGCCGCAAATAAAATAGTTACCATTTAAGAGCTGCAATGAGGCGATCAATGCTCGCCCCAAGGCCGTAATCTTTCTGATACTGATAAATCTCATCTAGGTTCTTTGGTCGCTTCGGAAGTTCTAAACTTTGTTTTGGAAGTGGAACATCCAGTGCGCAATGAACCAACTTTGGAGCAATTGCTGCATATTCAGAAGATTCCAGAAGTTTCTTGCGGGCGTTTGGGGTGAGCCGCTCATCCCCTTTTTTAGCCGCCTTCATGACATCAGGGAGATTTGTGAACTGTTTAGCGATTATCGCCGCACCTTTCTCGCCGATTCCTCTAATTCCTGGCAGTCCATCCGAAGCATCACCTCGAATCATTGCGAAAAGTGCATAACGTTCCCCTGGTATGTCATATTTATTGGCAATCCATTTCAGGTCAACATGATCGTGATTCGTAATGCCCTTTGCCAGATATACAACTGCAATTTTTCGTGCATCATCAACTAACTGAAATAGATCTCGATCTCCGGTTACGATTTTGATAGGTCCAGGCTCACTTACCGCATATGAAGCCATAACGTCATCAGCTTCATAATCATCAACCCCAACGAGCGGAATTCCAAAAGCTTCAAGAAGATCGAGCAAGATTGGGATTTGTGGACTCAAAGTGTCGGGCTCCTCCTCTTCGCCTTCAACATCAAGCCGATTAGCTTTGTAATCTGGAAACAAATCGACTCGCCAACTTGGACGCCAATCACCTTCTATGCATGCAACCAATCGATTTGGATTGTAAATATTTATCAATCTCGAGGTCATGTCTAGATATCCGCGGATTGCATTTACTGGTTCGCCACTAGGAGAAACCAGTGTGTCAGGCATTCCAAAATATGCGCGATACCAGAGAGATGCACTATCAAGAAGCATTAGCGTCATACAACGGCTCCAGCGTAAGCGATAACACCACGGTCAATGCGTCCGAGCGCATCTTTTACTATTGGCGAAAGATGCGGTGAGGCGATTGATATTTGGCGAAGCAAATCTATAATTTGTTTCATTGAGCGAACGAAATCGCCAACAGTTAAATCGCTACCTTTTAGAATTGACGATAGCGAATGTCCACTCGCCCACCTATAAGAAGCCCAACAGAAGCCAGCATCTGGTTCATGAATTGGCTCTAGTCCAAGTTCGGTCTCAAGATCATTTATCTCTATCCAGACTTTAACTAAATCTGCAAGCACTTCCTCAACTTGTCCTCTTGGGAGTTTTGGTGGGCTCTCCTTCCGACTTTCATGAACAAAAACTGAAACTATCGAAACTAGTTCGGCAGCCGTCAATTGTCCAAAAGCTTCACGTCGAATCATCTCAGCTATGAGAATATCGGTCTCGCCATATATCTTCGAGAGCAGTTTTCCGCTAGTGGTAATAGCATCATTGTTTAGATAACCGAATTTTTCGAGCATAATTTTTATCAAATCAAATCGCCGAGCAATAACGTGGGTTCGATTCGCCACTCGAGCGGTAAGGCCAGAATTTTCCCGGCGCAAGCGATCTGCACGTTCAGCAATTCGCGCATGCGTCTCTCGGTCGCTGCAGCCGTGGCATGCGTGATTTCGGAGTGCCTTTCGGGCTTCGGCGATTTTCTCTTCTTCAAACTCACGCGCTTTACGGCGCTTTGTTGAGAGACCACGTTCTAACTCTTTAATCTCAAAGCGAATCTGGGCATACTCCACGAAATCCCCGAGATGACAATTGATTTCTTCCTCAAGCTCGGCGACTGCTTCATTATTACGCTTTATTTGACGCGCTAAACCAACAACAGCTTTATCGGCTTGAAACTGCGCAAAAGAAGACTCAAGCGAGGTCCGTGCTCGCTCTGCCCCGAATTGGGAAATCAAATTGATCGTCATGTTGTATGTTGGCTTAAACGAACTCTTCAGTGGGTAAGTTCGAGTCGAGGCAAGACCTGCAGCAGATGCACTGTCAACATCTTTATTCCAGAGAATGACTGCATTTCCTTCAACATCAATTCCGCGACGTCCAGCCCGTCCGGTTAGTTGGGTGTATTCACCAGGAGTAACCGAAACGTGCGACTCACCATTCCATTTTGTTAATTTCTCCAGAACCACAGTCCGTGCTGGCATGTTTATGCCAAGCGCTAAAGTTTCAGTTGCGAAAACCGCTTTTATCAAACCTCTTTGGAACAACTCCTCTACACATTCTTTAAAGGCTGGAAGAAGTCCAGCATGATGCGAAGCTATTCCACGTTCTAGCGAATCTACCCATTCGTGAAATCCAAGAACAATCAAATCGTCTTCGGGCAAGGACCTGGTTTTATCGGCAATCACCTCTCGAATTTCAGATCGTTCTTCAGCGTTTGTAAGTCGGAGACCTGCAGCCAAACATTGCTTCACAGCACTATCGCATTGTGCGCGGGAGAAGATAAAGGTGATTGCTGGAAGCAATCCTTCTCGATCCAATTTCTCAATAACTTCTGCGCGACCTAAAGCTTTGATAGTCGGCGTAATCTGTGAATTATCCCGCCAGTTTCGCTTACCAGCGGTGTTGCCATATTTAGTTCGGACCGAGCGCAAGGTTTCCTTCTCCAACCGAAGGATCTCTGGATTCACTTTTGTATTTGTTGAAAAAAGATCTAGTAAACGATTCCCAAACAAGACATGCTGATACAACGGAACCGGTCTAGTCTCACTAACAATCACCTTCATCTCCCCGCGAACTGTCTGTAGCCAATCCCCGAATTCTTCGGCATTAGATACCGTCGCAGAGAGCGCAGCAACTTGAATACTCTCTGGAAGGTGAATCAAAATCTCTTCCCAAACTGCGCCGCGAAAGCGATCCGCCAGGTAGTGAACTTCATCCATGACGACATAACGCAAATCTGTAAGAGTTGATGACGCTGAATAAATCATATTTCGTAGAACTTCGGTAGTCATAATGACTATTGGAGCCTCAGAATTTATGCTGGTATCCCCCGTCAGAAGACCCACGCTCGATTCACCAAACATCGCCGACAGGTCTTGGAATTTTTGATTGGATAACGCCTTTATTGGTGTTGTGTAGAAACATTTTTTCCCAGAACTAATTGCCAGATAAGCCGCGAACTCTCCAACGATAGTTTTGCCCGCACCAGTAGGTGCAGCTACAAGAACCGATTTGCCGCTTTCCAGGGCTTGGCATCCCTTAATCTGGAAGTCATCCATACTAAATGGATAACGCTCAAGAAAATCATTGGTCAATCGGTGAGCACCTCTAGCCTTTGCTTGAGCAAATCTTTGCGCAGGAGTAGACATCACTCCAACAACCAGGCTCGTAGTGACATCCCCATAAGAATTATTCGTTTCTTGCTTTGTGCTTTAGTCTCGACCTATCAACAAGAAGTGAGATTCCACCTGCTGCTAAATAGAGCAAAACCAGAGGACCGGCTAAAAAGAAGAGCGTTATTGGATCTCCAGTTGGAGTCGCTATCGCTGAGAAAAGAGTGATTCCGAAAATTGCATATCGCCATGGGCGAAGTATTGATCTTCCACTCAATATGTGGGCTAGGTTCAGCGCGATAAGGAAAACTGGTAGCTCAAAGGCGATTCCGAAAACCAGAATTAGCTGGGTTACAAAAGTCAGGTAATCATCGAATCTAACCAAGTTATTCAATGATGTAGGTGTGAAACTTAAAAGAAGCTCAACGGCTATTGGAAGGACCAAATATCCAGCAAAAATCCCCATTGCAAAAAATGGAACCGCCCCAATCAGAAAGAAGATGGAATTTCTTCGCTCTTTCTTATGTAAACCCGGCGATATAAAGGCCCAGATTTGATAGAGCCAAATTGGCGAAGCAATAATGAGTCCAAGTAGAACTGAAATCTTAAATTTTAAATCAAGTGGGCCGAGTACGCCGCTGATATAGAGAATTCCACAAGTTTCCTTGCCCGCGGATGTCGCCGCTCCTAAATCACAGATGGGGCTCGCTAACCTAGAAATAATATCTTCATAAAGAAACCAACCAACGAAACTAGCAAGGATTATTCCTAGGGCAGATTTAAATGAACGCGTTCTTAATTCATTGAGATGCGCGAGCAGGGGCATCGCCCGAGCGTTATTACCCTTCACTAAAGTCTATGAATCAGACTTGTTGTTATCGCCTTTTGGATCGTCTTTTGGATCGCCATCTTTCATTTCACTCTTAAATATTTTAAGAGACTTTGCGATTGATTTGGCTGAGTCCGGCAGTTTTTTCGCGCCAAACAGAACAACAAATAACAATACAACGATGATTAAGTGCCAACCTTGAAGTCCGCGTAACATCTTCGCTCCCCCACTTTCGATCCAATTTTCCATCTATGACTGTGACTATAGTAGTTCGAAAAACCGATGAAAGCACTCTTCAACTCCTGAACCAGCTCAATTGCTAGGGTTTTGGGTATAACGCCCTGATTGCCTTTGCTCGTGTCTTAATGTCATCGGAAAGCTCTCTAGGTTCGACGACCACTATCTCAGAGCCGTAGCCCAGGATGGTTCTTGAGAGCCAATCAGAATCTATCGGATGCAACCGCACTCGGAAATCTCCACCCTCGACTACATCTGCAATCACACCGCGATTATCTTCGATGAAGGTGCGAGCTGATTTTGAAACATTCAATTCAATGCTTGCAGATTCATCTTTGAGCGAATTGTTCGTGAACTTCTTAGTGATTGTGCCATTTTTAACAACCTCAAGGTTTGCAATTCGATCCAATCTGAAAGTTCGATCAGCTTCCGATGATTGACACCAGGCACTTACGTAGGCGAATTCATTCTCTTGATAAAGTTCTAGTGGAAGAATCGAACGCTCCGTTGATTCATCCTTGCTGCCACTCAGATAGGTAATCTTCAAAGCCTTTCCGTGTGCTATTGCCGATTCAATATCTTCAATGAATTGTGAGCCTTTGGAATTATTGATCACGACAAACGGATTTTCGATTGCTAAAGCCCCTTTCAATTTGAGCTTCAAACCTTCAATCTCATCTGAAATCGCATCAGATCGAGTGGACTTCAGAAGATCAAGTGAAACCAAGAGCGAAGTCATCTCTGCGCGGTTCATGTTTCTAGGTTTCTTAAGGCTCTGTGGATCGGAGACTGTGACGTAGCCATCTTCATAATACATTTCAATAAGTTCAAGTGGTGTATAGCCTGGTAGTCCGCACATATGAATTAAAATTAAATCATCATTTATTTGTTTCTCTGAGGTTCCGAATACCGCGGCTAATTCCGGTATCGAAATTCCTTGGTGTTCCAAGAGATACGGAACAAGATCCAGTGCGCGAGCAGTCCGGTCCAGAGCTGATTCGCTCATTTTATGGCTCCATCGAGAAGAGTTATCAAACTCGTTTTCAAATTCTCGGGTCCAATAATTCTTACATTCGTTCCATGCCAGACGATTTCTCGTAGAAAAGCGCGCTCAGTCTCATAATTAATTTCATATGTGTCGAAGTCAGTCCCTTGGGTGATTAGCTCTCCTCGCCTGCGGAGTAAGGCTGCGCAATCTCTTTGAATCTCAACTCTCGCTGTGTGCACTATCTCCGGATCGCTCTTTGGCAGAAAATTTGCAACAACAAAGTCGGAAGGAATCTGGAATTCATTCTTCTTTTTTGACATCTCGAGGTCACCTAAAAATCTCGATAGTTTGAAGAGTCGGATACCTTTCCGGTCGAGGTCCATGCCAATCAAATACCAGAAACTATTCCAGAACAGGATGCGGTACGGCTCGAGGTGGCGCAGTTTCAAGGATGGTGAATCGTAAGAGAAAGTTATTCTCGATTTCTCTAGAATTGCTTTTGAGAGCTGCTCGAGCAAATCTGATGGATTTTCGAATCTATATTTAATTTGAAAATCCAAATCAAGTGCTGCTGGAATTCCGAGTGACTGAAGTTTACGAATTCCGGAATGAGCCGTCGGAGCTAAGATCGAGTCGTTCCAGTAATTACTAGCTATCGACAACAGCGCTAGTTCACGGCCCGTCAGGTTTGGCACATTGAGTTCGTAGGACTTTTGTGGAATCCGATAGCCAGGCTCGTCTTCGAAGAAAACGTCGAGATCCCCAACTTCAATCTCAATACCAAGAGACCTCAAGTCATCCTTATCCCGTTCGAACATCCGCTCTTTAGCTTCCTGAGTGCCTTCATATCCTTGGACGTTCGTGAGAATCTCGGACTTTTTTAGGTAGCGTTTCGTCGCAAGCAGAGCCAGAGTGAGGTTTATCAATCTCTCGGTTTTGCGGTCTGACACACTAAAACCCTAGTGGTTTGGTAATCTTCACGCACTATTAACACCAACAGATATCGATACAACTTTTAATCTGGAGAGATATGAATCGTGTAAACACGCAGAACTTCCGGCCTTCAAAGCTAGTTAAAGGAGCGGGCATACTTTTTTTAATTGCAGCCCTTACTTCGTGCTCACTAGATGGAGGAACACCACAGGCAGATTCAAATCAAACCCAAGAGGAGCAGAACATGGCTGATTCACAACGCGAATATCTCTCAGTTTCTAACAACCCTGGGGTTGAACCAACACTCGGTAAGCCAATCGGTGATGCGCCTACCACTCTGATTTCAAGAGACATTATTGTTGGAAGTGGTGATGAAGTTGTTGCTACATCAACCTTGACGGTGCACTACCAGCTAATTTCTTGGAAAAGCGGTGAAGTTTTGCAATCATCTTGGCAATCTCAGCCAATTGATTTCCCTCTCGGTGGCGTTATCGCGGGATGGCAACAAGGGATGCCAGGTATGAAAGTTGGCGGTCGTCGACTACTAGTTATTCCACCAGAGCTTGCCTACGGAGCTAGTGGCAGTGGACCTATAGGTCCTAACGAAACTCTTGCATTCGTTGTTGATCTAGTTGGTCTGCAGTAAGTAAGAAATCAACTCTCGATTTCATTAGTTCCATACGCGCCTTTAGATGGGCGTCTGCGGCGAGCTGGCGCAACCGTGTTGGGTGCAAGCCTTCGAGCCATTATTAGAAAAGCGGTATGAGCAATCATCCGATGCTGCGGTCTTACCGCAAGACCTTCGTGGTGCCATCCTCGCACGATAGTTTCATTACTCTCTGGTTCAGTGAAATTTCCCGAAGCTTTTATAGCTTCAGCGGTCTGAGAAAGTTGAGTCGTGGTCGCTACGTAAGCGATGAATACGCCACCAGGCACAAGAGCTTTACTAGCCATTTCAACACATTCCCATGGTGCCAACATATCTAGAACCACTCGATCGTATTCGCATTTGTGATCGAAATCTTGAACTGATCCCATGCTTAAATTCCAATTACTTGGTAACCCCCCAAAATATTGATTTACATTCTTCGAGGCGATAACCGCAAATTCTTCACGCTTTTCAAATGATTCAAGCTTCCCACTTGAACCAATTGCCCTTAGAAGGGATATTGATAAAGCGCCAGAGCCGACTCCTGCTTCTAATACTCGAGAACCCGGAGCAATATCTGCAAACCCCAGAATCATTGCAGCATCTTTAGGATAAACAATGGTCGCGCCTCTAGGCATAGCCAGCACGTAATCCGCTAACAAAGGTTTGAAGGCAAGGAATTTTAGCCCTCCAGTGGTTTCCACTACTGAGCCTTCGGGTAGGCCGATGACTTCATTGTGAACAAGCCAGCCATTATGCGTATGCCACTCTTGATTTAATTGAAGGGTAATCGTGTGCATTTTCCCCTTTGCATCAGTCAATTGCACCCGATCGCCAACTTGAAAATTCGACATCGACACCAAGCTCCTACAATCTAGTTTGCATTGAAATATTTGGCTTCTGGATGATGAACAATAATCGCGGAAGTGGATTGCTCTGGATGTAATTGAAATTCCTCACTTAACTCGACGCCGATTCGCTCAGGCTCGAGTAATGCACAAAGTTGCAGTTGCTGTTCAAGGTCAGGACATGCTGGGTAGCCAAAGGAATATCTCGAACCTCGATAGCCCTGATCAAGAATTGCATCGATGTCTGAAGCGTCCTCGGCAGCAAATCCAAGTTCTTCTCGAATTCTTGCGTGCCAGTGTTCTGCGAGCGCTTCAGTAAGTTGGACGGATAAACCGTGTAACTCAAGATACTCACGATATTCGTTTGCGGCAAAGAGTTTGGCAGTGGCATCACTGACGCTCTGTCCCATGGTTACAACATGAAAGGCTACGGTATCTATTTGCCCGCTCTCCTTGCTTCGGAAAAAATCACTTAAACACAATCGGCGATCACGAGACTGTCTTGGAAAAGTGAATCTCGTGCGCTCGAGACCTTTATCCGGTCCTTCATGGTGCAGAATCACTAATTCGTTTCCCTCGCTATAACAAGGGAAATATCCATACACGACAGCCGCGTTTAACCAACCATTAGATTGAACATCGTTTAACAAGGAGCGCAATCTTGGACGTCCTTCACTCTCAACCATTGCTTCATACTCACCGCGTTTACCTTGAAGCCCCCATTGACCCACAAAAAGCGCTCTCTCGTCTAGCGCTCCAAGATAAGAAGCTAAGGCGACGCCTTTCACTATCCGTGAACCATAGAAAGGTGGCGTCGGAAGTTTGTTATCAGCATCAACATCGCTGCGATTAGTGTCGAGATTTGGCGCCCGATTAGCTCTCGTGTTTGGAGTTCGCCGCTCACGCAACGGAGGTAGCACTGCGCTCTCATCACCGCGCTTTATGGACATCAAGGTGTCCATCAAACTTAACCCTTCAAAAGCATCTTTTGCGTAGCGGACAGTTCCATCAAAAGAACCAGCAAGATCTTGTTCCACAAAACTTCTGGTTAAGGCCGCGCCGCCCAGAATAATTGGCCATTTCTCAGCAAGTCCACGACTGGTCAGCTCCTCCAAATTTTCCTTCATAATAACCGTTGATTTAACAAGCAACCCAGACATACCAATAACATCAACATTCGAATCGGTTGCTGAATCGATGATCTGGTTAACGGTCTGTTTAATTCCGATGTTGACCGTCTTATATCCATTATTGGAAAGAATAATGTCCACCAAGTTCTTGCCGATATCGTGAACATCGCCCTTGACTGTTGCAAGTAAAATCGTTCCCTTGCCCGCGTCCTCACTCTTCTCCATGTGTGGTTCTAGAAGCGCAACCGCCGCCTTCATTACCTCAGCAGATTGCAATACGAATGGCAATTGCATCTGTCCACTACCAAATAGCTCGCCAACTGTTTTCATCCCAGAGAGCAAATGCTCGTTGATAATAACTAACGGTTTGATGCCGCTAGCCAGAGCTTCTTGCAAGTCGGCTTCAAGGCCCACCTTCTCACCATCGATAATTCTTCGTTCTAAGCGTTCAATTAGAGGTAGTGCGGCTAGTTCAGCGGCTCGAGAAATCTTGCTGGATGTTGTCTCTACCCCATCAAACATATTCAAATAAATAGCTAATGGGTCGTAAGTGCAGTTTCCATCACTATCGAATGTGCGTCGGTCATAGACCAAATCAAGAGCAACTTCGAGTTGCTTCGCATCAATTCGAGAAATCGGTGTGATCTTTGATGGATGCACAATTGCCGAGTCGAGTCCCATCTTTACCGCTTCGGCAAGAAAGACCGAGTTTAAGACTATGCGGGCGGCGGGATTCAAGCCGAAAGAAACATTTGATACACCTAGAGTTGTCTGGACATCAGGATATTTTTTCTTCAATTCTGAAATTGCATTAAGAGTTTCAATTCCATCGCGTCTAGTTTCCTCCTGGCCAGTCGCAATTGGGAAGGTGAGGCAATCAATCAAAATGTCGCTTGTCAGCATGCCCCAATTTTTAGTCAAGTCCTCGATCAGTCGAGAAGCGACAGAAACTTTCCATTCCTGGGTCCGCGCCTGGCCAGTTTCATCGATAGTCAATGCAACGACCGCTGCCCCATGTTCCTTAACCAATGGCATAATTTTCGCAAATCGTGAAGTTGGACCATCGCCATCTTCATAATTGACCGAGTTAATAATTGATCTGCCACCTAAATGTTCAAGACCAGCTTTCAACACTGCAGGTTCAGTTGAATCCAGAACGATTGGTAGCGTTGAACTCGTTGCAAGGCGCGATGCAAGTTCGTGCATATCTGCGACACCATCTCGACCGACATAATCCACTGAGAGATCAAGCATGTGTGCGCCATCTCGAATTTGGTCGCGCGCGATTTCAATACAGCTCTGCCAATCCTCGGCTAGTAGTGCATCTCGAAATGCACGAGAGCCATTTGCATTCGCACGTTCTCCGATTGCCATATATGCCTGATCCTGACGAAATGGAACAAACTGATAGAGCGAAGATGCGCCAATCTCTCTTGCAATTTTTCTGGCAACTAAATCGTGCTCGCCAATTTTATTTACGACAGCCTCCATATGAGCTGGTGTTGTGCCGCAACAGCCCCCAACAAGAGTTAACCCATAAGAATCAACAAAATTTTCCAGATACTCCGCTAATTCATCTGGTCCAAGTGGATAAGTTGCTCCATTAGGTCCCAATTGTGGAAGTCCAGCATTTGGCATTACTGAAATTCCTATCGTGCTGTTCTTTGCAAGAACGCGCAGGTGTTCACTCATCTCTGCCGGTCCAGTTGCGCAATTCAAGCCGATTAAATCGATGTTCAAAGGTTCAAGAGCATTTAAAGCTGCACCAATTTCTGATCCCAGCAACATGGTTCCCGTCGCTTCTACAGTAACTTGAGCAATAAGCACGATGTCCCGGTCGCATTCATCAATGGCTTTACGAGCACCATTTATGGCAGCTTTTGCTTGAAGCAAGTCTTGTGTAGTTTCGATCAAAAGCGCATCTACCCCGCCGTCGAGTAAACCTTTTGAGGCGGTGAAATAAGCGTCCTTCAATTTCAAATAATCGGTATGCATTAAGGTCGGGAGTTTCGTTCCTGGGCCAAGAGAGCCCAGAACCCAGCGAGGCTTTTTATCATTTGCAAATTCATCCGCAACTTCTCGCGCTAATTTTCCGCCGGCGAAAGCTAGCTCATAAATTCGGTCTTCAATTCCATACTCCGCCAAGTTAGCCCAATTTGCCCCAAAGGTATTTGTCTCAATCGCATCTACGCCAACTTCTAAATACTTGCGATGCACAGACTTCACAAGGTCTGGCTTAGAAATATTTAGTATTTCGTTGCAACCTTCGTGGCCCTGAAAATCAGCTAGCGAAGGATTTGCCTCTTGGAGCATCGTACCCATCGCTCCGTCAGCAATAATTACGCGTCCTGCCATGGCGCTACGAAGAGATGATGAAATTTTCATTTGGGAGTAGGTTACCTTAGAGCGCTAAACCGAGCGCGTTATCAATGAATCTTGAGAGCTCGCCTACTGACCCGCCACCTTGGCCATTTAGAGAATCAGATGCCCATTTATCTAGTAATTCAAGTGCAAGCGGCGTGTTTAAATCATCGGCAATACTCTGCGCAACAAGTTGTATGACTCCATCCGTAGGAGCACATTCGATGCGAGATAGTGCGGATCTCAAATTAGCAACGCACTCTACTGATTTACTTAGGGTTTCTTCGCTCCACATTCTCTCCTCTGAATATCTCTCAGACAGGAGAGCATGGCGAAGGGTCATCGGATCGGTTCCTTGAGTTAACAACTTCGATACAAAGACTAAATTTCCTTTGCTCTTACTCATCTTCTCACCATCGAGACCGACCATTTCGGAGTGGAGATAAGCATCAGCAAACTCATTGTTTGTTAATGCTTTAGCAAGAGCAGCACTCATGAAGTGATGTGGAAAAATTAGATCAGTACCACCCCCTTGCAAATTAATCGTTCTCGATTTCTCCAATCCCTTATCGAGATAATCGGGGCCAATTAGATTCTCCAGGGCAATCACCGAACACTCAATATGCCAACCTGGTCGTCCGAAACCAATTTTGGAATTCCAACCTGGCTCGCCATCCTTATTAGCAATCCAAAGTATCGGATCAAGTGGGTGCTCTTTCCCTGCTCGCTCCGGGTCACCGCCACGCTCAGAGAATATTTTGATTGCACTTTCAAGAGATACTGGAAGTTCCTCTAGATAAGGCGTAATTCGGAAGTAGATATTTCCAGAGAGTTCATATGTGAATCCGTCATCTACTAACTGTTCAATTGCAAAAATAATCGAAGCCATCGCCTCGGTGACAGCAACATAATTCTTCGGGGGTAGGACTCTCAGGCTTGCCATATCACTTTCAAAGAGCGCTACTTGAGCATCGCCAAGCTCTGACCAAGATTGGTTGTCTCGTTTAGCTCGCTCGAACAACGGATCATCGATATCTGTGATGTTCTCAACAAAATCTACATTGGTGCCTGCTAGGCGTAAGTATCGATTAATTATATCGAACGTTAGATATGTAGCCGCGTGTCCAAGGTGTGTTGCGTCGTATGGCGTAATCCCACATACATACATTTTGAAATCTGAATTCTCTCCAAAATTTTTGAGGATTCCTGACGTCGTCTTCACTTTCAATACCGGCAAGTCTCGATGCCATTTAGCTATTTCAATTTTAGGCCAATTACTCACTGCGTTATCATAGTTTACAAGACCTTCTCAGTCCTCCCGCGTTATTCAAAACCAATTCCCAATCGATTCTTAATAGGGTGGCCAGGGCACGGCAGGCCAGTTTGGATTTGGACTACTGAACCTACCAACCTGAAGGAGGTTTTTTGTTCGCTCAAAAATGGCATCGATCTCATCTTCGCTTAAATAGGTCGATAAATACTTGCGGTCGATTTGCGAGAGTAACTCATTCAATTGTTCGACTTCAGCGGGCTGCAGTAGTTTCTCCGCAAATTGCCAGACAACAGTGCGCAATTTATTCTCTTTGTGCAAGCTAACTCCGTGATCACATCCGAAAATCCGAAGCTCTGGCGTAATTAGGACATGACCAAACTTTCGATCTGCATTATTAATAACAATGTCAAAGAGCGCCATATTTCTCATTTGCGAATCATCACTCTGAGCCATTCTGATTACATCTGCTTCTTCTGAGGTTTCAATCCACTTCTGAATCGCACCAGTGCCAAAAGGACCTTCGCGCAGCACAGTCTTAGGAACTACCTTAAAATTTCCAATTTCGCTTATGTAGTAGGCGGCAACTTCACGGCTAGCAAGATTTCCATCTGGAAAGTCCCAGAGCGGCCGCTCACCAGCAATTGGCTTGTATATTACTTTTACGTTATCAGGCAGAGTGCAGAGTAAAGAAGCGTTTGATGCATCTACCAATCGGCCGATAACTTCCAACTCTCCTGACTGAAAGATTTTATCTTCGGTATCCATTTGCCCTCGGACAGAGATGTCCCGTCGCATCAATTGGTAATCCACAGAAAGGACAGACTGGTCGCCCCGATTGCAAAATACTTTCAGAGCGATTACAGAAACCTCTAACCTGGTTAAGTCGAATTGTTAAACGCAGTAGATCTGGTGGATCCTCTACCCCGGCCAATTCATCATCGTTTGAGATTAACTCGGTGAATTCACCATCAGCGATGGATTGAATTTCTATCGAAACCCGCTGAGATTGTGGATCCCAAGATATGCCCATGACGCCTGCTCTGAAATCTTCATCAATGGGAAATTCCAAAGTGTCGTTATCCACCGTGGCGGGTAGCGAAAGTTCATCTAAACTTGCCAATTTATTCCTGCGTACCTCGGTAATCAACTCCCGCAATCTTGCAGATAGAGCTGCCACTTGGCTTTTCTCGACCGCGACTGTTGTGGTTCCTGATATTGAAGTTGCTTGCAGGAAGAAGGCTCGCTCACCTGGCGCTCCAATAGTTCCAACAATAAAGCGATCTGCATCTTCGTGTTCGTAAATGATGCGCTCAGTCACGTGCTGCACCGCCGCCGCCGCCGAGATTTAGTTTGCCACCACCGGTACCTGTGAACTTAAGTTCTTTCAAGTAGCTGGTGTCGTTCATTATGCGAAGACGTGCACCATCTTTTGTTAAATCAAGGACAGTTAAGGAGGCTGGATCGATGGACAAGCTCTGGAAATTATCTAAGTTCAACCCTAGAAAGCCCGCAACTATCGCCTTGATTACATCGCCGTGGGAACAGAGCAGAACGCTCTTTCCTGGAATCGAAATATTAGTCACAGCTTCCAAAGATCTACTCTGCATTTCCAGAAAACTTTCACCGTTTGGAAATCGGACGAGACTTGGACGATTTTGTATTGTTGCCCAAAGTTTATTACGAGATAGGAGCGCCAGTTTTTTTCCTGACCAATCACCGTATTCCATTTCGATCAATCCATCAGAGAGCTGGATTTCCTTCTTAAGTTCAGCAGCTAAAGGTTCTAAGGTTTGAACACATCTTGGGAGTGGGCTGCTATATATTTTTGCAAATTTTCTACCAGATAACTCTGTCGCAACTGCTTTAGCCTGCTTCTCGCCCACTGAAGATAATCTGACACTGAAGTCCCGGCCGGCTAGAACTGATTTCGCGTTCGCAGTGGAATGACCATGGCGAAGCAGATAAATGACTGCAGGTTTATCGGCTGGCATGGGGCCAAGGTTACCGATTATTCAGCAGCCGTCTTGCTAGGGTGGCATCATGGAGAAACGGATACTCGGTAATTCTGGGCTACGTGTTTCCCGACTAGGTCTCGGCACAATGACTTGGGGACGCGATACCGACGAACATGAAGCTGCCGACCAGTTAAAAACCTTCTTGGATGCTGGCGGAAATCTCATTGATACCGCGGCGATGTATGGAGATGGCGATAGCGAACGCGTAATTGGTGGCTTTATTGGAACTCTTGCAAAGCGAGAAGATCTAGTAATCGCAACAAAGGCTGGCATATCTTTCACAGCAGGAGAACGAAGTGTAAATAACTCTAGAACAAATCTACTTAGTGACCTCGATAAATCGTTGTCGAGACTTGGCGTGGAATATGTCGATCTATGGCAGATTCATACTTGGGATCCAATGGTTCCACTGGAAGAAACCCTCTCCGCAATCGACCAGGCGGTCTCTTCTGGTCGCGTGAGGTATGTAGGTGTCTCTAACTTCTCGGGATGGCAATTGGCTAGAGCAGCAACTCTTCAAAATCCAATCTTTGGAAAATCGCCTATCGTCTCGACACAAGTCGAATATTCATTACTTAATCGCGGAATCGAAGCTGAAGTTATTCCTGCGAGCATCGAGATGAACATAGGAGTCTTGGCTTGGTCACCAATCGGCCGAGGGGTCTTAACAGGCAAGTATCGAAATGGTTCTCCTTCCGATTCGCGTGGAGCAAGTCCGCATTTCAGCAGCTTCATCGCACCATATTTGGATGAACGATCTCGCAAAATCGTGGATGCGGTCTGTGTTGCTAGCGAAGGCTTAGGTTATTCGCCACTAGAAGTAGCGCTCTCTTGGGTTCGCGAGGGTTACGGTGTCACAAGCGCGATTGTTGGCGCGAGGACTGCAGCACAATTGCGTGGAATTCTTACCGTAGAAGAAATCACTTTGCCAGAGCAGGTTAGAACAGCTCTGGATGAAATCTCGGCAGACATAAATTAACTGTTCTGAAGGAATTCATTTAAAACCTTAACGCCAAATTTAAGACCATCGATCGGAATTCGTTCATCAACCCCATGGAAGAGTGCAAAGAAATCTAGATCCGGTGGCAATTTAACTGGGCTAAATCCATATCCAATTATTCCTAAATCTGAGAGCGCTTTGTTATCCGTTCCACCACTCATTAAATATGGAACCGGAATCCCCTCTGGGTCAAACTTGGCAAGCGCTGCCTTCATGGCATCAACCAATGGTCCTTCAAAATCTACTTCTAAAGCTTTGTCACGAACTAGAACTTCAATTTCAATTTCATCGCCCGCCAGCCTTGAAATAGTCTCCAGCAATTCATCCTCATAACCAGGTAGGAAACGTCCGTCAACAACAGCTGTTGCTTGTTGTGGAATCACATTTGCCTTGTAGCCCGCATTTAACATTGTTGGATTAGCGGTGTTCTGAATTGTTGCACCTAACATACGAGCCGCTTCTCCGATATGTTTTAAAAGCGGGCGAGGATTCTTTGGATCGTATTTCTCGCCAGTCAATTCAGCGATCTTCGACCAGAATTTTGCACCAGTTTTCGTCTCAATCTGAGGCCACTCGTACGAACCAATTCGTGCTACCGCTGCCGCTAACTTGGTGACCGCATTCTTTGGATTAATGAACGATCCATGCCCTGCTTCGCCCTTTGCTTTAAGTTGAAGCCAGTTAATTCCCTTTTGCGCACCCTCAATAAAATAGAGTCGGTGTCCTCCAGTAATTGTTACCGAAAATCCACCAACCTCCGAAATTGCCTCGTTATAACCTTTGAATATTTCAGGACGGTTCTTAACTAGATATCTAGAACCATATTCGCTGCCCGCCTCTTCATCTGCAAAGAAAACGAGAAGAATGTTTCTCGGCGGTTTATAGTTTGCGCGTTTCCAAGCCCGCACTGTTGCAATGATCATTGCATCCATATCTTTCATATCTACAGCGCCGCGACCCCACAAATATCCATCTTTGATGACCCCGCCAAATGGGTCAACTGACCAGTCATCGGCATTTGCTGGAACTACATCCAAATGGCCATGAACGACCAGACCTGGACGCGAGGTGTCGGCGCCGCCTATCTTCGCAACGACGTTTACGCGATTTTCACCCGTAACGATTAGCTCGCATGCAATTCCAACTTCATTCAGCTTCTCAGCAACGTAAGATGCGATAGCTCTTTCATCGCCAACACCTTCACCGTGATTAACACTGGGTATACGAATCATTTCCTGGCAGATAGAAATACATTCTGCTTCTAGAAGTGCAAGATCTATCGCTTCCATACCATCCGAATCCTCTTTAGGGTTTCCCACTCGCCTATCTTGCCTTAGTATCAACTCGATTGTGATGATGTGCGCGTGATTGGTATCCTTTCGCCAAGAAAAAGAGATTTTTACACTGGTCCGGGTGGCGGAATTGGCAGACGCGCTAGCTTGAGGTGTTAGTTCCCGCAAGGGATTAGGGGTTCAAGTCCCCTCTCGGACACCAGAACTAATTTATAAAAATAGTGATACCAGAGGAGCAAAAAATGCAATCAAAGGGTTATGCCGTTCTCGAAGCATCGAAACCACTTGTTCCGTTTACCTTCTCTCGCCGCGATCTTCGCCCAGGAGACGTTGCACTTTCAGTCTCTTATGCTGGTATCTGCCACTCGGACATTCATCAAGCTCGGGAAGAATGGGGTCCCGCGCTCTTTCCAATGGTTCCAGGTCATGAAATCGCCGGCATCGTTACTTCAGTAGGGAGCAACGTAACAAAGTTCAAAATTGGCGACAGAATTGGTGTCGGGGTATTTATCGATTCCTGTCGTGAATGTTCATCATGTAAATCTGGGCTCGAGCAATATTGCCTTCAAGGCATGACTGGCACATACAACAATTATGAACGAGATGGAAAAACTCTTGCGCAAGGTGGATATGCAGATAGCTTTATAGTCGATCAAGATTATGCGGCTTCTATTCCTGACAATCTTGACCTGGCCGGAGTCGCGCCTTTGTTATGTGCTGGTATTACTCTCTTCTCCCCTCTAAAAAATTGGGGCGCTGGTCCAGGAAAGAAAGTTGGAGTGATTGGACTTGGCGGTCTCGGTCATATGGGACTGAAGTTTTCTGCTGCGCTTGGAGCCCACACCACAGTCTTCTCTCATTCACCAAGCAAAGAGCAAGACGCCCGAAAAATGGGTGCTAACGATTTTGTGGTTACTAGCAATCCAAAGGAGCTATCAAAGCTGGATAGGGATTTTGATCTAATTTTAAATACGGTTTCTGCGGATATGGATCTAACCCCTTATCTGCAACTGTTGAAACTCGACGGAACACTTGTGCTCATCGGATTACCAATAAATCCTTACACAATAAACACTCCAGTCCTCTTGGCTCAGCGACGTTCGATATCAGGATCAATGATTGGTGGCATCAAAGAGGTTCAAGAGATGCTTGATTTCTGTGGCAAGCACAATATTGTGAGCGAAGTTGAAGTTGTGGATCCGGAATACATAAACCAAGCCTACGAGAGGACTATTTCAAGTGATGTGAAATACCGCTTCGTAATTGACGCGAAGAAATTTTAGATACTTATTTAAATTGATGAAGCGCGCCGGCAATTAATGGGGCCAAGAAGAGAGCGGGCAGCAGATTCCCTACTGCAACCTGCTTGATCTTCATTACCCGAAGCGAAATTCCCAATAAGAGAATTCCACCGGTCGCCGTCATAGCCAGGATTTGATAGTCAGGAAGAACTGTTCCCAGAAAGAGGCCGACCCCGGTCCAGGCAAATTGATAAATACCAACCGGGATACTGGAAACTGCAACTCCCCACCCCAAAGAAGCTGCAAATGGAATTGAAATCACGCCATCCAAAATGCTCTTCAAAACTAGTTGGTCAATTCCAGTTCCCATTCCATCACTGATAGACCCCAGGATTGCCATCGGACCGATAACGAATAAAAGCGAAGCGGTGACGAAGCCATCGACAAATGGACTTGAACCGTTTGGATCAATTCTGGCCTTTAATCTAACCCCAAATCTTTCAAGCCGATTCTCAATATCCAGAGCATTTCCGATTAAGGCACCAACAAGAAGAGCCGATAATATGGCGAAAATTGGCCAGCCCTGAGGCAGCTCTGAAACAAATTTTTGATTCCATAACTCTTTGATTGCATCCGCTGCTGCTAGCAAAGTTACAAAACCTAAAACCGTGATAATCAACTCTCGAGTGTGTTCTCGGAATTTAGCGCCAACAAAAATACCTAGCGCGGAGCCAAGGAGGATTGCTACGATATTTATTATCGTGCCTAGACCAACAAACATTGTTTACACCTCCGACTAATCGGTAGACTCTAACAGTGAAACCCCAGGAAGTTTGTCAGAAAATCTGGCGCCTTCTCCAACCCGCAAAAACTATTCCACATACCTCCTGGACTGCGAAGAACCGATGGTCTGTAACACCGAAAATATTCATTTTTTTGATAGTTGGACTATCTCTCTTCGGAATTGGAGAAGCGCTTTTAATACAATCAACTCTTGGTAACTCACCTTGGTCGGTTTTTGCGCAAGGCCTCTCACTTCAAACTCCACTGAGTATTGGAGAAAGCACTGCGATAACAAGTTTGGCGGTCTTGGCTCTCTGGATACCACTTAGAGAAAAGCCTGGGTTCGGAACACTTGCCAACATCGCTGTAATTAGTATTTTTATTCAACTTGGCGTCGATCATATTCCAACCGTAACTATGAACTTTCCACTTCAGATTCTCTATGTAGTTGTTGGCGTGGGGCTCGTAGGGTTTGGCTCTGCTATTTACATTACTTGTGGACTTGGTCCGGGCCCGCGTGACGGACTTATGACTTCGTTGCACAAGAAAACCGGAGCTCGAATTTCAAGGGTTAGGTTGTCCATAGAAGTAACTGTCTTGATCGCAGGCGCAGCACTCGGTGGATCTGTAGGACTAGGAACCGCAATCTTCGCCCTCTTTATTGGTATCTCAATTGCAACCAATCTCAACTTTGTGACTAAATTATCCAATCGACTGGTTTGATCCCCAGTTCAATCAACCGATTATTCGCTTTCGTAAAAGGCCTAGATCCGAAGAAACCTCGATAAGCCGATAGCGGACTTGGATGAGCACTTATTAAGGAATTACCATCGGGAATAAATCGTTGAAGTTCGGCAGCGTGCTTTCCCCACAAGATGAAAACTACGGATGAAGCGGCAAGATACTTAACAACTTGGTTTGTAAAATCAATCCAGCCTACCTTTGCATGCCCCTGACTGGTGTTGGGGAGAGTCGTAAGTGATGTGTTCAAGAGCATCACTCCCCTAGATTGCCATCCTGTTAGATCTCCAGTTTTTGGCACAAAACCGATATCGCTCTCTAGCTCTTTGCAAATATTTTTCAGAGTTGGGGGTAATTTTTTGACAGTCGAAGGAACACTAAAGGCCAGACCCGTTGCATGATCTGGATTTGGATATGGGTCTTGGCCAACGATGCAGACCTTTACCTCAGAAATTGGTTGCTCGAAGGCAGCAAAGATTCGGTTCTGCTCTGGGATGTAAAGTTTGTTCAGTTCAATCTTGCTTAATAAATGTTTAGATGACGGTAGCGCCTCTTGCCATTGTCGTGGCAGTGAATCAAAGAGCATTGCCAACTGCATTGCCAACTGCATTGGCTGAGTAGCGATTATTAGCCATCGTTACGCTGATCTGCATATCATAGGCCAAACTCAAATTCTCAGATGTAATCACGCCACTGATAGGCCCACTACTAACAACGCTTCCATTCTTCAAAAGAAGCGCATGTGTAGAGCCCGCTGGAATCTCCTCAATATGATGAGTAATTATTAGAGTTACGGGCGCATATGGATCTGTCGCAAGCAGATCGAAACGGTTCAATAAATCTTCTCGGCCACCTAAATCCAAACCGGATGCCGGCTCATCGAGTAACAAGATTTCAGGATCCGCCATTAGCGATCTAGATATTAGAACGCGCTTTTTCTCGCCCTCACTCAGAGTATTGAATCTGCGTTGCGCCAACCCGCGAACCCCAAGCGTGGTTAGTAGAGCCTGCGCTCGAGATTCATCCCATAGCTCATAGCTCTCATTCCATCTACCTAACATGGCATACGCAGCAGTTAGGACGATATCAATTACCTTTTCGTCTTCGGGAAATAGATTTACAAGAGTTGATCCCATGAAACCTACTCTCGGTCTCAATTCGAAAACATCGACAGCTCCTAACTTGGATCCAAGAATTTCTGCGGAACCGGAAGTTGGATGAACTTGCGCGGAACAGATAGAGAATAAGGTTGATTTACCGGCGCCATTTGGCCCCAAAATAACCCACCGCTCGTTCTCGTTTACTTGCCAATCCAACGGCCCCAAAATAGTTTTACCATCGCGAACGACTGAAACTTTTTCTAGATTGAGAACTGGAATCACAGGCGTAAAGATACCCGTAAGCGAGGCAAGTTAAGGTTATTAACCGCTAATCTAGGCGGGTGAGCCAAATTAACACAGAACATACTGGCCTGATTCTAATTTCCGGAGTTGACGCCCCTGGGGTCACCCAAGCACTTTTCGCTGCACTTAACCCATTCTCAATAACAATATTGGATATCGAACAGGTTGTAATCCGCGGAAGATTGATACTGACAACACTAATTTCTTTAGATCCTGCGCATGCTCAAGCCATAGAAACTGATCTATTAGGTGCTACCTCGAAGCTTGGCTTAGATCTAGCGATAGATTTTTCAGATCAGCCGAAGGGTGAAAGTAGAAATTCGAATCTTCATATTGTCGTTCTTTCAGAGAATCTTCGACCTGGCGGTATTGGTGCACTAGCCAGCAAAATTGCAGAACAAGGCGGAAATATTGACCGGATCCATAGAACCGCTTCATATCCACTTACGGCTATTGAGTTCGAGGTTTCGCTTAACTTAGATGATGATAAGTTGAAAATAGTTCAACGTGAACTCGCTGAAATTGCTCAGAACAGCGGCATTGATATCGCGGTAGAACAGAGCGGTCTAGTCCGTCGTGCAAAGAGAATAGTTCTCCTAGATATGGATTCCACCTTGATCCAACAAGAAGTTATAGACCTTCTCGCCGAGAGATGTGGGGTCGGAGCTGAAGTTGCGGCAATTACGCAAGCCGCGATGCGCGGTGAACTTGATTTTACTGGGTCATTAACCGCGAGAGTGAAATTACTTGCCGGTGCTAACGCCGAGATTCTAGAGTCAGTCAAAGCGAGTATTACTTTGACGCCAGGAGCTAGAACGCTGATCCGCACTCTACACAAACTTGGTCACAAGGTAGGAGTAGTTTCTGGTGGATTTTTGGATGTAATCGAGCCACTATTAAAAGAGCTAGAGATTGATTTCTACCGCGCCAACAAATTGGAAATTACAGACGGGAAACTAACCGGAAATGTTCTTGGTTCAATTGTCGATAAGAACGGCAAGGCTCTCGCGCTACGCGATTTCGCTTCGGCCGAGAACGTAAATCTCTCGCAGACAATCGCTATCGGTGATGGGGCTAATGATTTAGGAATGCTCGAGCTCGCTGGATTGGGTATCGCCTTCAATGCAAAACCAGCGGTAAGAGCCGCAGCAAATAGTTCGATTAATTCGCCGTATCTAGATTCAGTTCTCTACCTAATGGGCATCACGAGAAATGAAATCGAAGACGCTGATCGGAATAATTAAGAATTAAAGACGGCAGGCGTGGATATCTGTAACCAAGATTCCACGTGCCCCAACTTGCCAGAGTTCATCCATGATTCGATTTATATCGGAGCGCTTAACCATTGCTCGAACGGCATTCCAGTCACTCTTTTGTAGAGGTGAAATTGTTGGTGATTCAATACCCGGAGTAAGAGCGCAGGCACGCTCTAAATCAATACTCTTAACATCGTAGTCGACCAAAACATACTGTCTAGCGATAACTACGCCATTTAACCTACGGATTAAAGTTTCAATGGCTGGTGATATTGGAACACCATTGCGCGTAATTAGAATAGCTTCGCTCTCTAGCAAAACTTCACCGAAAATAGTTAAACCAGCCGCACGAAGAGTTCCACCAGTTGATACAACATCGGCAATCACATCGGCAACACCGAGGCGGATCGAGCTTTCAACCGCACCATCAAGACGAACTATCGAAGCCTTGATTTTCTTTGAGGCCAAGAAACTTTCAAGCAAGCCAGGATATGCCGTCGCGATTCGTTTATTCTGCAAATCAGCAAGCTCCATTTTTGCACCTGAAGTTGCAGCAAATCTAAATGTGCTTTTGCCAAAATCTAGTGGTAGAACTTCTGAGGCTCCTGCGCCAGAATCCAGAAGGAGATCTCTCCCGGTAATTCCAGCTTCCAGTTCCCCACTTCCCACATAAACCGCAATGTCTCTTGGGCGCAAATAATAAAATTCAACATTGTTATCTGGATCTATGAATACTAGATCACGTAAATCATTCCGTTGACGGTAGCCCGCTTCCTTCAACATCAATGCTGAACTTTCAGACAACGAACCCTTATTGGGAACAGCTATTTTAAGCGTCAATTCTCTTCCTAACTATAGGTTCTTGTAGACGTCGTCTAATTTGATATTTCTAGCGATCATTAAAACTTGGAGATGGTAAATCAGTTGGCTTATCTCTAGCGCTAGTTCACTGTCACTCTGGTATTCGGCAGCTATCCAAACTTCGCCAGCTTCCTCGATTATCTTCTTACCAATCGCATGAATTCCAGCGTCGAGCTCTCGAACTGTCCCTGAATCTTGTGGCCTTAATTGTGCGATCTGATTGAGTTCAACCCACAGCGATTCAAAATTCTTCATGCTCGAATTTTAACCTAGATGGAAGCTATCTTGCGCTTGATTTTAAGGCTAGCGCTCGCAATGCATCAACCATCGACCCCGGATTATCTGAATTGAATACCGCACTTCCCGCTACAAAAGTATCTGCGCCAGATTCTGCAGCTTGAGCAATGGTCTCGAGCGAAACTCCCCCGTCAACTTGGAGCCAGATTTTTCCAAAGAATCGACTATCTATATCTTTTCTCGCTTGTTTCACCTTATCCATCATGTCGAGCATAAAACTCTGCCCGCCAAATCCTGGTTCAACTGTCATTATCAACAGCATGTCTAGATGTTCCATCAATGAAGCGATCTCTTGGAAAGGTGTTGCAGGTTTCAAGGCAAGTCCAACCCTTGCACCTTCATCTTTAATCCTTGATATTGTTTGCATTGGATTTAAACTTGCTTCATAATGAAAAGTTACACTTGCGGAGCCAGCTTTCGCATAAAGATATGCCCGCTCATCAGGGTCAGCAATCATTAAATGGCTATCAACTGGGATAGGACATTCCTTAATTATTTTCTTGCTCTGTTCGAAGGTGAAAGTGAAATTTGGAACAAATTCGTTGTCCATAACATCTAGATGCAAAAGATCCGATTGGCCAGAAATTCGAGCTATCTCGCTAGGTAAATTATCTCTATCGGCATTCAAGATGCTGGGGCAGATTCGAATCAAATTGCACCCCTCTTAGTATTGGCTCTACGCAATCTTAATTCAACAGGTGTCAGGGCTTCTGAAGCAACGCCATAAACATTGAGTCTGAAGCATCCAGGTGAGTCCAGAGTTGAAGAGAACCATCTGGATTAACCCCGGTGCTTCCGGCAGGTGAGAATTTTGCGATATCTAGAATTTTCAAATCTTTGTGTCGATATTTGGCATCCAGAACCTGACTCTTTGTTTCAGCCAACAAAGGTGAGCACGTAGCGAAACCAATGATGCCACCAGGATTCAACATTTCATAAGCTGAATCGATTAAGTCTCGCTGGAGTGGAAGTAATTCCTTTAAATCGTTTAAAGATCGGCGCCATCTAGCCTCTGGTCTCCGGCGTAAAGCTCCAAGACCCGAGCAAGGCGCATCAATAAGAATTCGATCGAATTTTTCGCCAAAACTCTCGAAGTCTCGACCATCTAAGGAAATCACTTTGCCCCTTGGAACAACTCTCGCAACTAATTCAGCGCGATGTTCAGTTGGTTCATTCGCCAGGAAAGAATCACTCGGGTTCTCTGCCACTAACAAATTATGAAGAAGTGCGGCCTTACCACCTGGACCAGCGCAGAGATCCAACCATTTTGTAGCTTCGTCCCGCCTTGTCGCAAAGAAAATTTCAGCAATTAGTTGTGAGCCCATATCTTGAATTCCCGCACGCTTATCTTTAATTGCTGGATAGTCATTTGGACGTGCGTTCGATAAAACTGAAAAAGAGCCGATTGGAAGTTTTTCGCCACCAATATTTAAAATTTCTTCAACGCTAGATTTACCAGGCCAAGCAACTATATGTGGAGCCACGGGAATATTATTTATGCGCAGTAATTCTTCAACCGAATCCCAATCCTTAAGCTGATCGAAGTAAGCGTTGATTATCCAGATGGGATGGGAGTGGAGAATAGATAATTTCTCAATAGCCGGGATCGAAGAATCGTTCGCTAGCACTTCATACACATCTAAATCCGTCGAAATTGAACGCAATAAGGCATTTACATAACTTGCCTTCGATTCCCCTGCAACAGCCCTTGCAACCTCGACCGTCTCTCCAACTGCGGCATGAATCGGAACCCGCATTTCAAAAATTTGGTGAACACCCATTCTTAAGAGATCGACAATTTTCTCATCGATTTCGTCGATAGGCCGATCGGCCTTCTTTGAAATGGCAAAATCGTGTTTTCCTTGCATTCGTAGGGTTCCGTACGCAAGTTCAGTAACAAAAGATTTATCCCGTATATCTAAATCTGAATCTGAAAGCAGCTCAGGCAATCTAAGATTTGCATATGCACCACTGCGATTAACTTGACTTATCAAGTCATAGGCTAACAATCTTGCTTTGCCTGGTTTGGGTTTAGAGAAGGCCTTATTGTTCAAATTACTCAAATTTAGAACCTGAATCCAACCTTGCTCCTCTGGCAAAATCAGCTCCAGCCATGCGCTTCTTGCCCGATGGAGTTACTTCAGTTATTTCAACAACGCTATCCGAAGTTCTAACTAGAAGCTGATCACCGACAAGTTGGATGTCGCCAGGTGATTTTAGATCGTTGGCGATAAGAACTTCCTTCAAACCGTGAAGTGATATCCGCTCGCCATTAAACATGGACCAGATCCCAGGATTGTCAGAAAGTGCACGATCTTGGCGTAGGACTGTTTCTATCGGACTGTCCCAAACTATTCTCGCCATATCCTTTGAGATTTTTGGTGCCAGGGTCGCGCCAGATAGCGGTTGCGGTGTGGCTCTAGTCTTTCCAATTACCGAAATTAATTCCAGCAAGTCAGGTATCGCGAGTTCAGTAAGACGTTGTAGCAAGATTGGAGTTGTATCTTCATCAGAGATATTTACCTCTTTGGACAAATAGATGGGTCCGGTATCCATCCCCTTGTCCAACTTGAATATTGAAAACCCTGTACTGGTTTCACCATTCAAGATGGCCCACTGAACCGGGGCGGCTCCACGCAATTTAGGAAGCAATGAAAAATGCAAATTAATCCAACCAAATCTTGGGCCATGCAGCAGTTCGACTGGAATAATTCGCCCGTATGCGCAGGTAATAATTAACTGGGGTTGAGATGCGAGTAGATGGCGATTTAACTCCGAGGTATCTGCAGGCTTTGCAACTTCTAGACCTTTCTCCATTGCCCATTTAGCTAAATCATTGGGTTCTATTTTTTTACCACGACCAGTAGGTTTATCAGGATTGGTAATTATCGAACCGAGGGTGTGATCGCTCGCCAGAATAGCTTCAATTATTGGGATTGAGATTAATGAAGATGATGCGATAGATAACTGCATCTATAGCGCCCGACCATTTGTCGGATGTGGACTGAGTTTGAATATAGGAGCCACTTGCTCAGGAGTTCGTTCACCGAACCAATCTGAATTTCGGATGTCAGCCATCGCCAGTTTCCGTTCCTCCAAGAGCAACCGATCGATGAAGACTATTCCATTGAGGTGATCGGTCTCGTGCTGTAAAACTCGCGCAAGGAGTTCAGTACCTTCAATAGTTACTGGTTCCCCATGCATATTGAAGCCCTTGGCTACTGCTCGGAAAGCGCGAGGTGTTTCATAGGTTAATCCCGGAAAGCTCAGGCAACCTTCTTCGCCATCTTGCAAATCTGCTGAAAGATCAAGAGTTGGATTGATTAAATGGCCATCACTTTCTTCAATATTCCATACGAAGACTTGTAACGAAACCCCGATTTGTGGAGCGGCTAGACCTGCGCCCGGAGCATCGAGCATCGTTTCGGTTAAATCTTTAACTAGATTTCGCAATTCCTTATCGAATGTTGTGACCGGACTCGCAGGAGTGGTTAATACCGGATCACCAAACAATCTTATTTCTTGAATTGACACCTGAGAATTCTATTCTACGTTCAATCCAATTGCCTAAATTGAAAATGGGTCCATACGAAGTTGCAAGGGTGGAAGGCCCTTGATTCCTCGATAACGGGCTAAATCTCTGAAAAATTCCGAGAATTCTTGGGACCGAGCTATCTCACTTCGAATTATCAATTTTGATTTACCTTTATTTTCTGCCGTTCCATCACCTTTCTCTAGCACAGCAAGCGCAGAAAAAAGTTTATTGTCTTCCAAACTTCTAGCTAGTTGTCTAATTGCTGATGTGTCGCCTTGAAGTATTGCGATACGACAATAGGGTGGGAGATTCAAGCTCTCTCGCTCTTTTATTTCAATCAGAGAATTAGCATAAGCATCATTTCTTAACAATCCTTGTGATAGCAAGTTATCACTACTGAGATCTAAATACATGACTGAATCATTCAGATCCGCCACACGACCTCGGTTCTCGAATATCACTCTCCTGGCGTTCTCTAAGCTACGCAGATCAACGCGATTACTCAGATTTTCAAGAGAACGCAGGATAACGGTATTGAAATCACCTAGCGGCTCACATCCGTAACTAGCCAGAACTAAAACGTTCTCTTTCAATTCAGATATGTCGTCAACCCTAGAACCACCTTTACTTAATATCACGCGATATCCAGGAACAGCCTTCGCGATCTCATCAGCTATCCGCGAAGAGCCCTTAGAGATTGATCTAATCGTCTTACCATCGCACCATGAACAAGCGAAATCTTTAGAGGTCTTCTCGCAGATTGCGCAGGTCAGGAGCGAACTCTTGCTCGGCAAAAACATTTTTCCGCCACATTCACAACGAGCCTGATTGCGACATTTCTGACAGGCAATTGCATTTATGTAACCTGTCTCGGCCATAACAACTAGAACATTTCCTTTTTTTAGTCCGGATTTCATCAGAGCAATATCTGACACGCTAGAGTTTGAAAAATGAATTGCCGTCTTAGATTTTGATGAAGTCTTCTCAGATTTCTTCGATTTTAGCCACCCTAGCTCGGCCAGTCTTATCACTTCCAAACTTGGGCTAGCACCTATGAAATGGAGCGAGAATTCACCGCTGCGCAGCATCGCTATATCTCTAACATTCCAACTTGGAAATCGTCTCTCGTACATGGATTCATCGCCGTCATTAAAGATCAAAATTGTCGAATTCGGCACCAATGGGGTGAAGATTGAGCCCCGGTTCCCCACTATTAACTTTGATCGCAGAAACCTTGCATTTAAATAATTCTTATACCGATCGGATTTTGAACTATCTGAAGTTAATAGAACTGGTTCGGTATCAAAATCAAAGGTGAGTAATTGTTTGATATCTCGCTCATCCGGGACAATTACAAGTAGCTGTTCATCTAACCTTAGTTTTCCAAGAATCTGATTTATCGTTCTTGGAAGATCCTCAAATCTTTTAGTCACAGATACTTGATGCTCTAGTTTCGGTTTGATGTCACTAATTTGTGGAATTGCTTGACCTAGAAATTCCGACTCAACAGAAGCTGCTCGAGCGGGAATTGCGCTTCTAATAACGTCCCATGGCTTGCACGCGTAACGCTCGCAAGTGAGATTTACGATCTCTATCAGCTCTTCGGTTAGAAGTGGAATCGGTGAAATAACCTTGCTTAGAGCTTTCAGCGACTTTGAATCTAGAAGAGAAGGTTCTCTAGATTGGACATAACCCATAACTTCTTCCCTGCCGAATGGAATCTTTACAAATACGCCAAGTTGAACTTGGTCAGAAAGAACTTCCGGGACTAGGTAATCATAAGTATCTGGTAGATGAAAAACTCCAGTATCCACACAAACTTGAACGATTGGATTCTCTGAGGCAACGGTTACTTTCTTTGGTGCCCGTTGCGCCTTCAAACGCAGTGGCTTTACCTGCGTCACTTACATTTACCTAGAAGCTGCTTCTTTGAGTGCCGCTGCGCGATCGGTCTTCTCCCAAGTGAAGTTTGCGAGTTCGCGACCAAAGTGACCATAAGATGCTGTTGCTGAATAAATCGGACGAAGCAAATCCAGGTCACGAATAATTGCAGCAGGCCGCAGATCAAATGTAGCCATAACTGCATCAACAATCTTATTAGGTGCAACTTTTTCGGTTCCGAAAGTTTCTATGAACAGTCCAACTGGCTGTGCTTTACCAATTGCATAAGCAACCTGAACCTCACAACGCGAAGCGAGTCCAGCTGCGACAACATTCTTCGCAATCCAGCGCATTGCATAAGCGGCGCTGCGATCAACTTTGGATGGATCTTTTCCAGAGAAAGCCCCGCCACCATGACGGGCCATTCCACCATAAGTATCAACGATAATCTTGCGACCAGTTAAGCCAGCATCTCCCATTGGTCCACCGATAACGAAACGACCTGTTGGGTTGATGAGGATTCGAACATCTGAAGTATCTATCTTTAAGTCGCTAATAATCGGATCGACGACCAACTTCTTTAGATCTGGAGCCAATGTTTTTTCGAGATCGACAGAAGGTGCGTGTTGGGTAGAGATAACGATTGTGTTCAGTGCAACGGCGCGATCGCCGTCGTACTCAATTGTTACTTGGGTTTTTCCATCTGGGCGCAGATAATCAACTTTTCCAGCTTTACGAACCGCTGAAAGTTGAAGCGCGAGTTTGTGAGCTAAAGAAATTGGCAGAGGCATAAGCTCTGGGGTGTCATCACATGCATAACCAAACATCAAGCCTTGGTCTCCTGCGCCTTGCAGATCTAGTGGATCTGCCGACGAAGAGATTCGCTTTTCAAATGCTGAATCTACGCCTTGAGCAATGTCGCTAGATTGTTGGCCAATCGATAGTGAAACGCCACATGAGTTTCCATCGAAACCTTTTTCTGAAGAGTCATACCCGATATTCAAAACCGTGTCACGCACAATCGTCATAACATCGGCGTAGCCATTAGTTGTTACTTCCCCTGCAACATGCACCTGCCCGGTTGTAATAAGTGTTTCAACTGCCACACGGCTCTTTGCATCTTGAGAAAGTAGTGAATCGAGAATCGCATCAGAAATCTGATCTGCCATCTTATCTGGGTGGCCTTCGGTTACTGATTCTGAAGTGAATAGTCGTTTAGTCATTGGGTTACCTTAACTTATTGAGAGCTCGATCTAGTAATAGATCGGCTAGCGTGTCCTTTGATTGGTTCTTACATTCAATACTTTCGCCATTGCTATCTATCAGAAGTCCAGCAGTTTCATCAGCGCCGAAGATCGCGCCTTCGCCAACATTATTTAGGTAGATTAAATCTGAACCTTTATGTTTCATCTTTGCCTTAGCAGCTTCGACCCTTTCGCTATTTAGGGGCAACGTTTCTGCAGCAAACGCTACAAGCACTTGATTGCCAGAACGCTTCTTCGAAATATTTGCGAGCAAGTCTGGATTGGCCTCTAGTTCAATGTTTTGATAATTGCTCTTCTTTATCTTGTCTGAAGAAAAACTCTTAGGTCTTGCATCTGCAACTGCCGCTGCCATAATCAGGATTTCACATGTCGAAAATTCTTTGTCGAGAGCATCTGCCATCTGTGCAGTCGACGAAACGCTAATCGTTCTGACACCAGGCAAATCATCAAGGCTCGAATTTGCTGCAATCAAAACAACATCTGCGCCTCGGTTCCTGGCAGCTTTTGCTACCGCATAACCTTGCTTGCCCGTTGAATGGTTAGCGATGAATCTCACCGGATCAATTGCTTCTCTGGTTCCGCCAGCAGTTACCAGAACCTTTCTTCCAAGAAGATCGGAGTTAATTTTCGCGAACTCTGAAATCTCAGTGATTATTCGTGACACCTCTGGATACCGGCCGACTCCGAAATCTTCACCAGTCATACGACCTTCATCTGGTTCGATCACTAAAAGACCGCGCCTGCGAAGTGTTGCGACATTCTCTTGATTTGCGGCGCTTAACCACATTTCAGGATGCATCGCTGGAACCAGAACTATCGGACAAGTCGCCGCACTAATAACATTTGTAAGCAAATCATCTGCAAGGCCGTTAGATATCTTTGCAATTAAGTCGGCAGTTGCTGGGGCGACGACTATTAAATTTGCTTCGCGCGCCTTCTTTATATGAGGAACCTCATGCACGTTGTTCCAGAGATTTTCATCAACGCTGCGACCCGATAGCGCTTCCCAAGTCGCTGAACCTACGAAGTTCAAGCTTGCCCGAGTTGGGATAACTGAAACCCCGAAACCTACGTCTTGCAACCTTCGTAACAGCTCAGCAGATTTGTAAGTCGAAATTCCACCGCCCACCCCAAGGATTATTTCCCTACCCAGGAGTGTCATTTTTTAGACCTTTAAATTACGAAGATTTATTCGGCAACGCTTGCTTCAGGAGCGACTGGCTCCAAATTTTCAATAGTTAGAAGACCCTCGTTGATCTCGCGAAGAGCGATAGAAAGTGGCTTCTCGTGAACATAGGTTTCAACAAGTGGGCCAACATATTCAAGTAGACCTTCGCCAAGTTGTGAATAGTACGCATTGATTTGGCGGGCACGCTTAGCTGCATATAGAACCAAGCTGTATTTTGAACCAGCTGCATCCAATAGTTGGTCGATTGGTGGGTTTGTAATGCCATCCATTGTTGTCATGATGTGCCTTCCGTTAGTAATTCAAGAATCTAGTAATTCAAGAATCTAGTAATTCAAATTCGATTCGCTATATAGATCTATACAGATTAGGTCTATATTTTGGTAGAAACAAAGAAGACTAATCAAGCCCTTTGCTTCTAGAAGAGGCTAAGGATAGCAGTGCGGCAGCCACTTCCTCGACTCGATGATTTACCAGGATCTCATCGAACTCGCCTGAACAGGCCATTTCTTCCTCAGCTAAAGCCAGCCGAGCAGCACGACGTTCTGGCGAATCAGTCCCTCTGGACGTGAGCCTTTCTACCAACTCTTCCCAAGATGGCGGTGAAACAAAAACAAGAAGCGCATACGGGTCGGCCTTTCGAATCTGTCTAGCCCCTGCAATTTCAATCTCTAAGAGAACGTGCTTACCAAGATTCAGCGCCTCTGCAACTGCTTCGCGTGGAGTTCCGTAACGCGCACCAGCAAATTCGGCCCATTCAAGAAGAGCATTCTGCGCAATTAATTGATCAAACTTTTCCTCAGTTACAAAGTGATAATCGCGTCCATCTTTCTCATTGTCACGTGGTTCGCGAGTCGTAACCGAAACACTTACCCAGATTGCAGGATGGTCGCGAAGATACGAAGTGATTGTGCTTTTTCCAACACCGCCAGGTCCTGACATAACAATTAGCGTTCCAGGGTTTACTGGCACCTTATTCAAAATCATCTCACTTCTTAGCTTTTGCAATTGATGTGAACCTAGTCCACCTATTCTACGCGTCTCAGAGATGCCAGCCTTTGCCATTAAAGTAAAAGTTCTCCTTGACCCGATACCAGGTGCCGCATCCAATAATTCGCGAACCCGCATTCGTTGTATCGACTCTCGACCATCATTGATGACATCGAATATTCCAATTTCACCTGACGCTAGAAGAGCTTTCACTTGGGCTCGCTCGCGCCGGGATTCAACAGCCTTCAGTCCAGCTTCCGCTCGTGCTTGCGCACTTAGGATCGGCGGTTGCTTATTCACAATCTAATTCAAACTATCCAGAATGGATGCAGCAGTCTCTTTCATGCTGGTCAAAGATATCTTCGCCTGATCTGTAATCGGCCTACCGATGACTAAGTAATTTGCTCCGGCTGTCACAGCCTCCTTCGGTGTCATCACTCGTTTTTGATCGCCGAGTTCGGCTCCTGTCGGCCGAACGCCGGGTGTAATTATCTCTAACTTCTCCCCTACAACAGCGCGGATTTCACTAGCCTCAAACGGTGAACAAACTATAGAACGTGCTCCATTTTCACTCGCCAACTTAGCCAGTGATGCAGCAGAACTTTTCGTGTTCTTTGCATAGCCAATCTCTACTAAATCCGAATCAGATAGGGATGTAAGAATCGTGACCGCCGTTATTGAAACATTAGGTGCGGCATCACTCGCGGCCTTGATCATCGCTGCGCCTCCACTTGCATGGATGGTCAAAAACTTTGGCGCCAGGTCTGCAACGCTAGATACTGCCGCTGACACAGTATTTGGAATATCGTGAAGTTTTAAATCTAGAAAAGTTTTGAAGTCTCCGGCATCGGCCAATCTTCGTAAGCCATCGGCCCCAAATTTTAAATAGAATTCTAGACCGACCTTATAAATACCTATTGATTCATTAGTTACTTCTATCCAACTCTTGGCCGTCTCCAGATCCTTAGTATCTAAGGCAAGAATTATTGGTGAATTCACAATTACAGATTCCCTTCGCTGCGATGTGCGTAACCAACGGCCTCGCGCAATGAATGAAAGCCGTGCTCGACAAGTTCGTTGCGAAGTTCTTCTTTGACCTTCATGGCAGCCATTGGATTTCCAAAGGTTGCGGTGCCGATAGAAACTGCGGAAGCTCCTGCAAGAATTAGTTCAAAAGCATCTTGACCCGAAGCGACTCCGCCCATCCCCAATATTTTGACATGTGGCATAGCGGCATGAACTTGATAAATCGCACGCACGGCAATTGGTCTGATGGCTGGACCAGAGAGTCCACCGGTCTTTCCAGCAAGTTTTGGCCGCATGGTATTTGTATCAATAACCATTCCAAGAACAGTATTAATTAGCGCTAACGAATCTGCTCCCGCCGCAACAACTTCCTGCGCTATTTCAACGATACTTGTTACATCCGGAGTCAACTTTGCGATTATCGGCAACTCACCACCAATATTTCGCCTGACTGCCTGTATCGCTGCGCGTGCAGTTTCAGGGTGACAAGCAAAGACTTGTCCGCGATTTTCAACATTAGGACATGAGATATTTACTTCGAGCGCAGAAATACCAGGGACTGCTCTGATCTTTCGGGCAAGAACTGCGTAATCTTCAACGCTCTCCCCCGCAATACTTACGACAATTGTCGCGCCCTGATCTCGCAACCAAGGAACATCATTTTCTAGAAAAAGATCAATTCCAGGACCCTGCAAACCAATTGAATTGAGCATGCCACTTGGCGTCTCTGCCATTCTTGGAGTTGCTCGACCTGATCTAGCTTTTAACATAATCGATTTGGTGACGACAGCGCCAAGTTGGCTGAGTTCAAAGAATTGACTTAACTCTTTACCAGATCCCGCACATCCGCTCGCAGTGAATATTGGATTCTCGAATTCGGCCTGTCCCAATGTTGTTTGATAGTTAAACATTACTAGGCGCCCCACGTTCCTTCAGGAATTGTGCGATTGGCCTTCCAGATCACGTTCTCTCCAGCAACTACCGGGCCATCGATACATGAGCGGAGCATTCGAATAACCTCATCCTCGCCTTTAATGGGAAGAACGCAGGTCATGCAAACACCAATACCGCAGGCCATCGATTCTTCGATTGAACATTGATGCATCAAGTTAAATTCTTCAGCGATGTCATTGATCGCTTCTAGCATTCCCATCGGTCCACACGAATAAATAATGTCGATCTCATTTGCTTCAATAATTTCACGCATTGCATCGGTAACTTTTCCAGTTTTCCCGGTCGAACCATCTTCGGTTGTTATCGTTAAGCTACTGACAGAACGCTTCCCATCTAACGGTGCAAATATTTTCATCGCAGTGCTTGCACCAAGAACCATATCTACGCGACATCCACGATTCTTCAGGACTTCTGAAAGCCCAAAGAGTGGGGCACTTCCGTAGCCGCCACCGACTAAGAGCGCTCGGACTGGTTCTGTTGGAATTCCGAATGCAGTTCCAAGTGGCGCAATTAAGTCAATCTTTGCACCTGGTTGTTGATTGGCTAACCAAGTGCTACCTGCACCATGCGGTGCAACAACAATTTCCAACAAACCAACGCTCTGGCCACGATCAAATGTTCGGTAGATTGCAAAGGCTCTCCGCAAAACTAACTGGCTAGACTCGCCACCAACAGATATCGCAACAAAATTTCCGGGTTTCGCTGAATTAGCTAAATCACCAACCGCAAAGACCATATGGTGGTAAGCGCCAACCTTTTTATTGCTGACTATTTCGGCAAGAACCTGCTTAGCGCTGCTGTTGATTCCCATCATTCGACGATGGCCAACCAGTCCTGGATTGAACGAATACTAAAACTCTTCCCCTGAAGTTCAGATATTCCGGCAACCGCAGCCTTAAATCCGGCTATGGTTGTAATGCAAGGAACTCCTCTTTGAATTGCTGCCGTGCGAATCATCCACCCGTCCATACGTGTTCCCCGGCCAAGTGGTGTATTGATAACAAGACCTACAACGCCTTCGGTGATCAGATCTACCGCAGTAAATTCCCCACCTGGACCGCGACCCTGTGAATGTTTGCGCACTAGTTCAGAATCCACACCATTCTGCTTAAGAAAATCATGGGTTCCCTGAGTGGTAAACAATTTAAATCCAAGTCCACTCAAAATTTGAGCCGGGTATAGTGACGCATTCTTATCACGTTCGGATAGCGATAGAAACACTGAACCAGCCATAGGAAGTGCACCAAACGCCGCAGTCTGACTCTTTGCATAGGCCTCGCCGAATGTTCCAGCAATTCCCATTACCTCACCAGTCGATCTCATCTCTGGTCCCAAGATTGAATCTACGCCGGTGCCATCGTTCCTACGGAATCTATTCCAAGGAAGCACGGCTTCCTTGACGGAAATTCCATTAGCAACTCCATCTCCAGATTTCGGTAGCAAATTTTTGGCTCGGAGTTCAGAGATCTTAATTCCGGTTGCGATTAACGCAGCGCATTTTGCTAGTGGATTTCCTGTTGCCTTACTTACAAATGGAACAGTTCGCGAAGCTCTAGGATTGGCCTCAAGGACATAGAGTTTCTCTTGGGCTGTTGCATTTGCGACAACTGCAAATTGAATGTTAATTAAGCCCCTAACTCCGATGCCACGAGCAAGTTTTTCAGTTGCAATTCGAATCTCCCGGGCAAGCGCGGATCCAATAGAGAAACTAGGAAGGACGCAAGCAGAATCACCCGAGTGCACACCAGCCTCTTCGATATGTTCCATCACGCCAGCTAAGTAAAGTTCTTCGCCATCGAAGAGCGCATCAACATCTATTTCAACAGCATCATCCAAAAACTTATCAATCAATACTGGATGATTCGGAGTTATTTCCGTCGCCTTTTTTATGAAATCTGCAAGTGATTCGTCATCGTAAACAATTTCCATACCACGTCCACCCAGAACGAATGAAGGACGGACCAAGACTGGATAAGTAATCTCGTGCGCAATCTTTAACGCTTCCTCGAAAGTATCCGCCATTCCAAATGTTGGGGCATCTAAAGAGTTAACTCGCAGCAGCTCACCGAACTGTCCTCGATCTTCCGCCAAATCAATCGCATCCGGCGAGGTTCCGAGAATCTTCACTCCTGCATCTTGTAGACCACGCGCAAGACCAAGTGGTGTCTGGCCGCCAAGCTGAGCAACAACACCTACAACTGGACCTGCTTGCTCTTCGGCGTATATAACTTCCAAAACATCTTCCAAAGTTAGCGGCTCGAAATAGAGTCGATCCGAAGTGTCGTAATCCGTTGACACAGTCTCAGGATTGCAGTTAATCATTATCGTTTCAAATCCCGCAGCCTTCAGCGCAAATGCAGCATGGACACAGGAATAATCAAATTCGACTCCTTGGCCAATTCGATTAGGACCACTGCCGAGGATAATTACTGCAGGTTTAGTTCTAGGAATAACTTCGCTTTCCAGGTCATAGCTGGAGTAATAATAAGGGGTGTGTGCTTCAAATTCTGCAGCGCAAGTATCGACAGTTTTATAAACTGGCCGAAGACCAATTCGCGTTCTGATGGCCGAAATTTCAGCGAGTGATTTGCCAGTCAAATCTGCAATCTGGGAATCCGAAAAACCATTGCTCTTAGCAAGGCGAAGGAGTTCTTCAGATAGATCAGTGCTTTGGGTTATCTGTTTAGCTATTGAATTGATTTCTACGATCTGCGATAGAAACCAAGTATCAACTTTGGTCGCTGCATAAACTTCTTCAATTGTTGCACCCAAATACAATGCAAGTTGGACTTGTTGTAAACGATGTTCGGTTGGAATCGCCATAGCGGCGAGTAGATACTCTTTCGTTACGCCTCTTGTATTCCAGTGGAAACTCGTCCCCTTCTTTTCAACAGAGCGCAGCGCCTTCTGTAGAGCCTCTGCAAAGGAGCGACCAATCGCCATCGCTTCACCGACGCTCTTCATAGTGGTAGTCAGTCTGGTATCAGCCTCAGGAAATTTTTCGAAGGCAAACCTAGGAACCTTAACAACTATGTAATCTAAAGTCGGCTCGAAGGAAGCGGGCGTTACTTTCGTAATGTCATTCTGAATCTCATCAAGGGTGTAACCAATTGCTAATTTTGTCGCGATTTTCGCTATCGGAAAGCCAGTCGCCTTCGAAGCTAGAGCTGAAGATCTAGAGACGCGAGGATTCATTTCGATAACAATAATTCGGCCATCACTTGGATTTATTGCAAACTGGATGTTGCATCCGCCGGTAGCAACTCCAACCTCGCGAATGATATCTATCGATAGATTGCGGAGTTTTTGATATTCGACATCCGTTAACGTTAAAGCTGGGGCCACCGTGATTGAGTCTCCAGTGTGAACACCCATTGGATCAATATTTTCAATACTGCAAACGATCACAACGTTATCCTTGTGATCCCGCATAACTTCTAACTCGAACTCTTTCCACCCAATTATTGATTCCTCAAGTAGAACTTCAGTTGTAGGACTGTGTCGCAGACCTGCTCCGGCGATAAGTTCTATATCACTCTGGTTGTAGGCAATTCCAGAGCCCAATCCCCCCATCGTAAATGAAGGTCTTACGACAACGGGATAGTTGAGAACTTCCGCTCCGGCTATACATTCCGCCATTGTGTGACAAATTACCGATTTTGCAGATGAGCCACCGATTTTTTCAACAATCTCTTTGAATGTTTCACGATCTTCACCGCGTTTAATTGCTGGGATATCTGCGCCAATAAGTTTTACTCCCAACCTTTCGAGAGAACCACGCTCGTAAAGTTGCATTGCAGCATTTAGTGCAGTCTGCCCACCAAGTGTTGCCAGAATTGCAGTCGGCTTCTCTTTGATAATTATTTGCTCAATAATCTCTGGTGTTATGGGTTCAATATAAGTTGCGTCGGCAAACTCTGGATCTGTCATTATTGTTGCTGGATTTGAATTTATAAGAATTACTCGGATTCCTTCACTTCGCAGGACCCGACAGGCTTGGGTTCCTGAATAATCAAATTCACATGCTTGTCCAATAACTATCGGACCACTGCCGATAACCAGAACACTTTCAATCGAAGAATCTTTAGGCATTAGCTACCTTCGCATCCTTCATTAGATCAAGAAACTTATCGAACAAATAACTTGCATCGTGTGGGCCCGCAGCTGCCTCTGGATGATACTGAACGCTAAACGCTGGCGCTTCTAAAAGTTCTAGACCTTCGACGACACCATCATTTAAACAGAGATGACTTACAAAGCCTGCACCGTAAATAGTATTAAAGTTAACCTCGACTGGCGCTGCGACAGCGAAACCATGATTGTGCGCTGTAATTTCGATACGCCCAGATTTTAAATTCTTAACCGGTTGATTGATTCCTCTATGCCCGAATGGCAATTTGTAGGTTTCAAAACCTAGCGCCCGACCCATTATTTGATGGCCAAAGCAAATTCCGAAGAGAGGTATCCGCGCACTTAAAATTTTCCGGACAAGCAGAATCATCTCCGTCATGGTTGCTGGATCACCAGGACCATTCGAGAGAAATACGCCATCAGGATTTAGGGCAACTATCTGCTCGAAGGTTGTGCGCGATGGAACAACGTGAACTTCTATCCCTCGCTGGGACATGGCTCGTGGAGTCGCGCCTTTAATCCCCATATCGAGAGCGACAACAGTAAATTTTTTCTCGCCAATAGCAGGCACGACATATGTATTATCTGTTGAAACGTCATCAGATAAAAACGCCCCGGTCATCGCCGGTGTTTTACGAACCTTTATCACCATTTCTTCCCGTGTTAATCCAGAGTTCGAAAAAATCCCTACCCGCATCGCCCCAAGATCTCTTAGGTGTCGCGTAATTGCTCGAGTATCAACGCCCCTAATTCCCACAACGCCATTGCTCTTTAGATCATCTTCAAGAGTCCGCTCTGAGCGCCAATTACTCACAACTGGGGATGGATTTCTAACGACAAAACCACTTACCCAAATCTTCTTTGACTCTTCATCGGTTGTATTCATCCCGGTGTTTCCAATGTGCGGTGCAGTCATAACAACAACTTGCTTGTGATACGAGGGGTCGGTAAGAGTCTCTTGATAGCCGGTCATTCCAGTAGAAAATACCGCTTCACCAAATGTCTCACCTTCGCAGGCCCAACTCTCACCTTCAAAAATTGTTCCATCATCTAGAACTAGGAAAGCTTTACTCAATTGCTCCCCCATTCACAATCTCGCCATTACTCAGGACCTGTTTACCATTCAAGAATGTATGCACGACTCGTGATGGAAGTTGCATACCCTCGAAAGGAGTGTTCTTACTCTTCGAAGCCAGTCTATTGCGGTCAACAATCCAATTAGCATTGCTATCAATTATTGTTAAATTCGCCGTTGCGCCAACCTTCAAAATCTGACCGTGATGTAAGTAACCCGCTATCTTTGCGGGCGCTATCGACATTCGATCGACCAAATCAGCCCAAGTCATCATCTTTGTTTCTATCATCGCCTTAACCACAACTGAAAGCGCAGTTTCTAATCCAACCATGCCAAATGCGGCGCTCTGCCATTCACAATCCTTATCCTCTGTTGGATGTGGAGCGTGGTCCGTGCCAACGATGTCAATAGTTCCATCGGCCAAGCCCTTACGAAGCGCGAGGACATCCCTTTCGGTTCGCAGCGGTGGATTAACTTTGTATACCGAATCGTAATCAGTAACTAAATCATCAGTAAGAAGTAAGTGGTGCGGGGTAACTTCTGCCGTAACGTTAATACCGCGAGATTTAGCAAACCTGACTAAATCTACGCCGCCTGCGGTTGTGAGATGACAGATATGCAATCTGCTGCCAACATGTTCGGCCAATAAAATATCGCGCGCAATAATTGCTTCTTCCGCAACCGCCGGCCAACCAACAAGCCCTAATTTCGAAGAGACGATTCCTTCATTCATCTGGGAATCAACAGTAAGCGCTGGTTCCTGCGCATGCTGGGCGATGATTCCATTGAAAGTTTTTACATATTCAAGCGCACGACGCATCAACAAAGGATCTGAGACGCATTTTCCATCATCGCTAAATATTCTAACTCTAGCTTTCGAATTAGCCATCGCACCAAGTTCTGCGAGAGATTTTCCGGCTAGCCCTTGAGTAACTGCACCGATTGGAAATACATCACAGAAACCTGCTTCCTGACCAAGCCGGTAAACCTGCTCTACAACTCCTGCGGTATCCGCCACTGGAAAAGTATTTGCCATTGCAGAGATTGCAGTGAAACCACCTTTCGCCGCCGCCATACTTCCAGTAGCAACTGTTTCAGAATCTTCACGTCCCGGTTCGCGTAGATGCGTGTGCAAATCAACCAAACCCGGAATCAATAGATTTTTTGCGGCGTCAATCTTCTCGCCTTTGTTCAAGCCGTTTCCGATTTCGGCTATAACGCCGCTCGACACGATCACGTCTACAACTTGGTCATCAATTAACCGGGCATTTGTGATTGTAAATTCCATTTAGGCACTGACCTCTCCGGTAAGCGTTGCGCCCCCAAGTAATTGATACAGAACAGCCATCCGAACTAAAACACCATTTGATACTTGATCTAGCACAACTGATCTATGAGAGTCTGCGCTCTCTGCAGATATTTCTAGCCCCCGATTCATTGGACCTGGGTGCATGACAATTGCATTTTTGCTTAGCGAATTTAGCCTTGTTATATCTAGCCCATAGCCTCGCGAGTATTCGCGCTCAGATGGGAAGAATGAATTAGCCATTCTTTCAGATTGGACTCGCAGCATCATTAACACATCAACTTCTTTGAGAACACTATCTAAATCATAGCCAACCTTCACCTTCCAATCGGCAACGCCAACCGGAATCAAGGTGGGAGGTGCAACCAAAGTAACGCTCGCCCCTAGTTTTGTTAGAAGTAAAACATTACTTCGAGCAACCCGTGAGTGCAAGATATCCCCCACGATTGCGACCCTCAATCCATCAAAGCTCTGATTAAATTGCGGAAACTTACTTCTTATTGTGTAGGCATCTAAGAGCGCTTGGGTTGGATGTTCATGAGTTCCATCACCAGCATTGATTACTGAGGCACTTATCCATCCAGAATCCGCAAGCCGTTGTGCGGCGCCAGAGGCACCATGTCGAATTACAACTGCATCTGCGCCCATGGCTTGCAGCGTTTGTGCAGTGTCCTTAAGGGATTCACCTTTGCTAACACTTGATCCCTTGGCTGAAAAATTAATAACATCGGCAGATAAACGTTTCGCAGCACTCTCAAAGGAGATACGAGTTCTAGTTGAATCTTCGAAGAAGAGATTAACTACAGTTCGACCACGCAGCGTTGGAAGCTTCTTCATAGGACCGTCAGAAATCTTTGCTAATTCACTTGCAGTGTTCAAAATTTCAAAGGCCTCGTCTGCACTTAAGTCGTTGATGGAAAGTAGATGCTTATTCATCTAAATACCTGCAACAATTTCTACACAGTCTTTACCATCGATCTCATCCAAGGAAACTTTCACCGATTCACTTGATGAGGTAGGAATATTCTTACCAACATAATCCGCCCTAATTGGAAGTTGGCGGTGCCCACGGTCTACCAAGACCGCTAGTTGAACAGTCGCTGGGCGACCAATCTCGCCGATTGCATCTAGCGCTGCCCGAATAGTGCGGCCTGAGAAGAAAACATCATCAACAAGAACTATGTCTTTACCTTCAATTCCGCCACTTGGAATCAAGGTAGGCAACAAAGGCCTAGGCGGTCGCATCCGGAGATCATCACGGTGAAGCGTTATGTCTAGAGTTCCCACCGCTACCGGTGATTGGATTTCCTTGAGGAATTGAGCGATTCGCTCTCCTAGGAATGCGCCTCGCGTTGGAATGCCGAGCAAGACGACATTATCTAACCCTTGATTGTGTTCAATAATTTCATGCGCGATGCGCTTTAGCGCCCGACCAATTTCGCCGGCGTCCAGGACTATAGCCATTTTCTCTCCTTCGCCGCCTCTCTGGACGGATCGTTAAAGGAACTTCTTGCCTCTCGGGCGGGAAAAAGATACCACTTGTGGACAGCCAAATCCATTTAACCTTTCCCGTGTCTATTCTCGGCGCATGATAACTATCCCCGAGCGTTCGATCGAAGAGATTGCTGCAGCTATGAAGTCAGTCAGGAAGGCAAAGGGAATGACGCTTCGAGAGGTCGAAGCCAAATCCGGTGGGACCTGGAAGGCAGTAGTAATTGGTTCCTATGAAAGATGCGATCGCGCCCTTTCGATTAAAAAGGCAATAAGCCTCGCAAATTTTTATCAAGTCCCGCTAAATGAATTACTAGGATTAGCATCGGAATCGAAATCGCCTTCGCGCGAGAAAATAACCTTAGATATTCGAGCAGCATCCCACTTAACACACGGGGAATCTGACCTTGAAATCCTTAAAAGATTCGCATCCCTAATCTGCGCGAGACGTGATGATTGGAATGGCGAAGTCTTATCCATACGAGCTACAGATTTAACGACGCTTTCAATTCTATTGAATCTAGATGAACAAGCAACATACGCCTGGTTATTCTCTAAAGGGTTGCTTCTCAACAAGCCCTAATTAGAAAGTAGTTTTTTCACAATACTAGAGCGCAAAAGAGGGCTTTAATATGATGATTCGACCCAGAATTCCGTTGATGTATTTAGCTGAATCTTCTGTTGAAAGTTCAGTAGCAATCTCTACCGCCTCTGAAGCAGCAATTTGATCATCTAGATCGTTCTTGAAAAGAATTTCAAAAAGCGAGATTCGTAAAATATTGCGATCTACCGCTGGCATTCGATCCATATCCCAACCCTGTGCGTATGTCGTAATTAGCTCATCTATTTTGAGGGCATTCGTTTCTACACCGAGAAGCAATTCAAAAACATATTCTCGCTCTGAGAGCTCTATCTCGCCACGGCTCTCTAACAAATCGATTGCTCTTGCGCTGCGGATATCTGCTTCGTATAAAAAATCTAAAGCACGCTTGCGCGCCTTACGGCGTGCGCTCACTAGTTTGCTCGGCCTAAGTAAGCTCCGGTACGGGTATCAACCAAGACCTTTTCATCTTGCTTAATAAAGAGCGGGACCTGAACCGTGATTCCAGTTTCCAAGGTAGCTGGTTTTGTTCCACCGGATGAGCGGTCCCCCTGCAGACCTGGTTCGGTGTATGTAATAGTTAATTCAACTGATGCTGGCAAATCGATGTAAAGCGGGTTGCCTTCGTGAATTGCAACATTTGCTTCGCAATTTTCTAGCATGTAATCAGCTGCGTCTCCAACTGTTGCAGCAGAAATATTCATCTGATCAAATGTTTTCTGATCCATAAATACAAAGTCATCGCCATCTCGGTATAAGAAAGTCATGTCGCGCTTCTCAAGAACGGCAACATCAACCTTAACCCCAGCGTTCAAGGTTCTATCAATAACTTTTCCAGTGGTCACAGACTTCAATTTGGTCCGAACAAAGGCTGGACCTTTTCCAGGTTTTACATGTTGGAATTCAACAACGTTCCAGAGTTGCCCCTCAATATCTAAAGTCATCCCATTTTTTAAATCGTTCGTTGTTGCCATAATCGAAATCCCATTTCCTATTATCCCAGCGTAAGTGGGTAAGAATACCTGAAGCGGAGAGTCAAATTTGCGGGCGTGCGCTAGTTAGCCATGCGTGAGAGTGCAAGTAAGGCCAATCGATATGAATCTGGGCCAAAGCCAGCAATCGTTCCGTTTGCTACCCCTGTAATCACTGAGGTATGGCGAAATTCTTCACGGGACATTGGATTAGAAAGATGCACCTCAATCACGGGAGCCTTGACCATATCCGCAGCATCGCGAATCGCATACGAATAATGTGTGAAGGCCGCTGGATTGAATACAACAGGAGTGCTGGTATCTGCAGCTTCATGCAACCAAGAAATTATCTCTACTTCACTATCACTCTGGCGAACATCACATACAAACCCAAGCTCTTTCCCTGCTGAAACTATTTCCGACTTGAGCCCGTCAAAGTCGAGGTTCCCATAGATGTTGGAATCGCGAAGATCCAATCGCCCCAAATTAGGTCCATTCAGAACTAGTACTTTCATGCTGAAATTCTCTCATATGCGACCGCTATCTGGTCGGAGGTTACTTGTTCTAACCAGATTGGTTTAGCAATATCACTTATGCCTATGAATCTAAGTGTGTTTCCGCGGCTCTTTTTATCGCTAGCCATCAGTTCAAGCAACTTCGGAAATGCGCTTTTCTCATAAGTTATTGGCAGATCAAATTTTGAAAGGAGGGTTCGATGTTGATTAACTATGTCCTGGTCCAAATGTCCTGTGACATTACTAAGTTCAGCGGCAAAAACTAGCCCAATAGAAACCGCTTCCCCATGGCGCAAGTTGTAATTTTCTAACTTCTCAATCGCGTGACCTAAAGTGTGCCCATAATTTAAAATTTCACGAACTTTACTCTCCCGGAAATCTTGCGAAACAACCCGCGCTTTCATATCAGCGCTTAACCAAATCAATTCACTAATATTTTCGGTCGGATTCTTGGCCAGCTCAAGAATTTTCGAGTTGTCAATGAAGCCTGCTTTGATTACTTCTGCCATACCAGCGCTAAAATCTCGAATTGAAAGTGTTTTTAAGAAAGTTTGATCAATGATTACAGATTCCGGAGAATGAAACGCGCCAACCAGATTCTTTCCATGCGAACTATTTACGCCCGTTTTGCCACCAATAGCCGCGTCTACCATTCCTGCTAATGATGTCGGGAATGCATACCAAGAGATTCCGCGAAGCCAAGTAGCTGCGACAAAACCAGCAAGATCTGTTGTTGCACCTCCACCGATCCCCACAATCGCATCACTTCGGGTTAGCCCAAAATCTCCACACACCTTCCATAGCTCAAGTAAATACTCAGGGGATTTTGCTGACTCACCTGCAGGGGTTTCGATAATCTGAACCTCCGAACTCTTTAAGGATTGCAAGTCAAATTTAGTGACAAGTTCAGATGGCGCAATGACTAAAACTTTCTCATGTGACCTAGCAATTTCAGTAAATTGAAGTCGCCAACTTTCGACGAAACAAATGTCATACTTGCGCTCAGCGCCGACGCTAATTGGGTGCATCAATATCTCCAAAAACATCAGCAATCTCCCGAGCCACCTCAGCAGGTTTTCGATTGTCGGTATTAAAACTACGAGTAGCTAGGGCTTCATATATTCCTCGTCGCTTCTCCATCAACTGCATCCATTGTTGACGGGGATTAATGGCCAATAGTGGTCGCTCTTTATTGAATCCGACTCTTGGGGCGGCTTGAGAGATAGAAACTTCTAAATAAAGCACAGGTATCGAACTCGCCTGTAAAAACTCACCAACCGCTGAATCTAAAACTGATCCGCCACCTAGTGCGACTACCCCAGGCTCATCTTTAAGCGCTTTCAATACGATTTCTCGTTCAATTGAACGAAAAGCTGGTTCACCTTCATCCGTAAATATGTCTGCAATCTTCTTGCCCGAAACTCTTTCAATCTCTAAATCAGAATCGAAAATTTCACAATCCCATAATTTTGCTAACTGTCTACCCACTGAGGACTTTCCCGCTCCAGGCGGGCCGATTAGAACCGCCTTAGGCATTAGGCAATTCCTAAATTCGAAACGAAATTTTTAAAGTTACGCGAAACTTCTCCAACGCTATCTCCACCAAACTTCTCCAGAACTGCATCAGCCAGGACCAGCGCAACCATAGCTTCGGCAACTATTCCTGCGGCCGGGACGGCGCAAACGTCGGAACGTTGATTAATCGCTTTGGCGGCCTCACCTGTTGAGGTATCAATAGTGTCGAGCGCTTTGGGAACTGTAGATATCGGTTTCATCGCAGCTCTAACTCTGAGAATCTCACCATTGGTGATACCGCCTTCGGTTCCACCCGCTCGATCAGTCCTTCTGACTATTTTCCCAGAACTATTCTTTTCAATTTCATCATGCGCACTAGAGCCTCGTCGTCGAGCCGATTCAAATCCATCACCAATTTCAACGCCTTTAATCGCTTGGATTCCCATAAGCGCCCCTGCTAATTTCGAGTCGAGACGTCGATCCCAATGTGTGTGGGAACCAAGTCCAACTGGAACATTAAACGCCAAGACTTCTACTACTCCGCCAAGAGTGTCGCCATCTTTGTGAGCGCTCTCAATTTCAGCAACCATCGATGCACTCAAAAATTTGTCCGAAGATCTGACCGGATCTTCATCGATTAAATTTTTATCTGAATAGGAAGGTAATTTGTAGTCGCCCTTGGCTTGCACAGTTCCGATCGACACAACGTGGCTCATTATTTGGATACCGACGCTCTGTTCCAAGAAAGCTCTTGCTACAGCTCCGAGCGCAACCCGCGCAGCTGTTTCACGGGCACTTGCTCTCTCTAAAATTGGCCTCGCATCTTCGAAATCAAACTTCTGCATTCCAGCTAAGTCGGCATGGCCTGGTCTTGGTCTTGTCAGTGGCGCATTTCGCGCGAGTTCTTTCAATTCATTTTTATCAATTTTTTCTGGAGCCATAACTTTTGACCACTTTGGCCACTCAGAATTAGCTATTTGTAGCGCGATCGGACCACCTTGCGATAGTCCATGTCGGACTCCGCCCAGTATCGAAACTACATCAGCTTCAAATGTTTGTCTGGCACCTCTACCGAAACCTAAACGCCGCCGCTTCAAATCTGTGTCAATCATCTCTTTGGTAATTTCGATATGTGCGGGCATTCCCTCAAGAATTGCGCTTAGAGCTGGACCGTGAGACTCACCTGCCGTCAACCAACGAATCACGATTCACTCCCTAAATTACTTAGCGCGATAAGCCAATCGCAGGGTTCTATTGTGGCAGAAAGTGCATAGCCGTCGCTCAAAATAACGCTAAATAATGGGTAGAAATCCAAGGAAGATAAATGGCGCGAATGGAATGCTAATATTTCTCTGCCTACTCCGGTTCTTAATCGCCAAATACCAGATTGCAAAGAGTCCTCCTAAAATCCAAGAGAAGCTCAGGCCCTCTAGCCATTTCGTGAAGCTCGGAACCCAGAAGGACAATACCCAGAACAACTTGAGATCTCCTGCACCAATCTGCCCTCCAAAGAATATAAGCAACGCCAGAGTGATGAGGGTTACGTAAATCAAATAGGAGAAGTTCAGATACAGATCTTGCGATAAATTTAAGGCCAGACCAATTAACAGAAGTAGAACTAGATCTCGGTTTCGAATGATTCGGTGGCGCAAATCAGAGAACGAGATAACAACTGCTCCAAGAAGAAATAAGAGCAATTCAACCAGGCGTAACATTCCGTAAACCTAGTCGGATAAGTGATGACGGATTCCTTCCCTGTGGATAGAGCTAATCTGCAGCGATGAGCGAGAGCAGCGCAGAGCGCATTTCTGAGACATCAAATTTAACTCCAGAGAAAATCTCGATTTGAAAGAGCGCCTGTTCAACAAGCAACTCTTTGCCAGAAATTACTCGACCGCCTAGGTCTTCGAAGTGTTTCACGAGTTGGGTAGGCCAAGGTTTATAGATCGCCTCTAGCAAAACCCCACTCGTTCTCTTGGTATTTAATACATAATCGTCAAAACTGCCCGCCGGTGTTGTCTGGATTATCAGATCGTAATCATCTAGTGGATGCGCTAAATCTCGCTTATGAATTAGCAATTTTGGCGCCGCCTTTGCTAGCGCGGACATTCTGGAATCTGAGCGTAGAAATACATCTACCTCTCTAACCTTAGAATTTAAAGCACCCATTGCGGCGCGAGCCGTGCCGCCGCCGCCAATAATTGCAACTTTAGATTCCTTGGAGACTTCTAGCAGGTTTCTAAATGCCAAATAATCGGTCGATGTAACTTTCCAAGTCCCATCTGATTTATAAAGAGTATTACCAGAGTGAATAGATTCTGTGACCGAATCGACGTTCTCACAGAATTGTAAAACGATCTCCTTCAGGGGCATGGTTAGTGAAAATCCTGACCACTCTTTATTCGATTCCTTCGATGTGGCATCAAGATAAAAATCGGAAAACGAATTCTCATTGACTTCAATTGCACTGTATGAAGATTTCAATCCCAGCAATTGGTAGGCGTGGCTGTGAATCTTTGGTGATAATGAGTGAGAAATTGGTGAACCAAGAACGGCTGCTTTGATCATTTGAACTTACCTGCTGCCACATTTTTGTTGAACTCGGTATTCCATTCTGAGAACTCCGTGAAATCTTTCGTGAACCTAGTGTCCTTGGGCGCGACTGTTATGAAATACAGCCAATCGCCGATAGCTGGATTTAAGGTTGCCTCAATCGCATCGTTACTAGGATTAGCAATCGGGGTTGGTGGTAGACCGGCGAATCTGTAGGTGTTATATGGCGAATTAATCTTTGTGGCTTTGTTCGAAAGCATGATCTGGCCCTGAGAATTAGTTGCAAATTGCACCGTTGCATTTAATTGTAAGGCCATTCCTATCTTCAAACGGTTGTAAATAACTCGAGCTACTTTGGAGAAGTTACTTGGGTCTCCCTCAATCTGAACCATCGAGGCAATCGTCAATACCTCAAAAGGTTTGTATTTATCGAAGCCAGCATCGACACCTAATCGTGCGTATTCGCTCTTCGCCTTTGCGACCATAGTTTGCAGAGCTCTTTCAACGCTGGTATTTGCTTCAAAAGAATAGCGCGCTGGAAAGAGCGAACCTTCCAAGGAGTTACGTGAATTCGCATAAACCGGCTTTACTGATCCGTAGTCAGTTTTAGTCCGAGCGATATTCTCATTTGTCTTTAACAATGAAAGCACGCTCGCAAAAGTCGAGCCCTCTCTAACAACCAGGGCGCTCTTCATGCGCTTTGGATCCAATAATTGTTCGATTGCAGTCCTTGCCGGTATTTGAGTTTGAATTGAGTGGGACCCGGGGCTTATTCCTGATGCCTTAGGGTCCCTATTAAATTCCTCAATGAACTTAGTTGCACTCTTTACAACCCCTTGATTCTCAAGATTCTGCGCGATTGAACTTCCTAATTCGCCATCTTGAACCAAAAATACAATCTCGCTCCCCGGATTGTTTGGTGAGAAGTCATTGTTAGGTTGTAGGCGAAGAAAACCAAAGAGAAGCAGGGCACAAAGACCAGTGATTAAAAATATTCGACGCTGAAGTCTCATTTCGTATAACGATTCATCGGCTCACCCTGAATACGTTCCTGGTTCAGCGCTGAATCAAGAATTGCAACAGCAGCCATTGAATCAATTTCGCCCTTAGAACTCCTGGAATTAAGTCCCGCTTCTCGCAAGGCTCGACTTGCCGAAACCGTCGTAAGTCGCTCGTCAATCAAATAAATAGGGTTCTCGTTTACTGCACTGATTCTCGCTGCGAACTCGGCAACGCTATTGCTCTTCTGGCTCTCACTTCCAGATAGATGAGATGGGAAGCCAATTGCTGTGTATATCGGCTTATATTCGTCATAGAGCAAAGAGATTTCACTTATCAAACTCGCTTCCGAATTCTGAAGAAATCTTAACGGTGTAGCTAAAATCCCAGAAGCATCAGTAACCGCTACGCCGATACGAACATCGCCAAAATCAAAAGCAATTCTCCGACCTGGCTTCATCTATTTACCTACGGTTTGGCCTATTGATTTACTCATTGCGCTAAGGGCGTTTGAAATTTCAGAATGGTTAGAACCGCCACCTTGGGCGAAGTCGTCTTTTCCGCCGCCGCCGCCGCAAAGAACTTCAGAGCCCAACTTAACGAGAGCCCCAGCTTTAATACCAACTTTCAACGCATTTGGCGATACGGCAACTACTAGCGTTGATCGCTCGTCGCCTTTAGAAGCAAGGATAACAATTCCATCCGCGAGACGATTCCGTAAATCCAGTGCAATAGTTCGAAGATCATCACCAGAAATATTCGATTCAAGTTCCGCGCTAAGAACTTCAAACCCACCAATTTTTGATGTGCTCTTCAAAAGATTCGTAGCACTGGCCAGAATCTGAGCTGTCTTAAATGATGCCAACTCCTTTTCTACGCCTTTCAACTTTTCAACAAGATCTGATATTCGAGATGGCAACTCTTCTACTCTGGCTCCCTTAATTATCTGAGTCAAGGAATTCAATAAAAGATGCTCTCGTGCAAGAAAGCCATAGGCATCTCGTCCGACCAGCGCTTCAACACGTCGCACACCAGCGCCAATTGATGCTTCTGAAAGCAATTTAACTACTCCTAATTCACCGGAAGATTTAACATGAGTACCTCCACAAAGTTCGTGCGCCCATTCACCCACACTCACTACGCGAACTTGATCGCCGTATTTCTCACCGAATAGAGCCATGGCGCCCATAGCCTTAGCCTCAGGTTGTGTCATCACTTTCGCCGTAACACTTAGATTATCTAGTAATAAGTTATTGACGCGACCTTCAACTTCTTCCAGAACGCTTGCTGGAACCGCGCCGGTTGCCGGGAAATCGAATCTGAAACGCCCAGGTGAATTCTCTGAACCAGCTTGAGTTGCAGTCTCACCCAATACTTCGCGGAAAGCTTTGTGCACCATATGTGTCGCGGTGTGCGAGCGCGAGATGGCTAAGCGACGTTCAACATCAATAGTTGCAAGTGCACCACTGTTGACTTCAACCGATCCTGAAATAACTTGACCGCGGTGAATATAAAGGCCAGGTACTGGAGTTTGAACATCATCAATCTCAATTACGGCGCCATTGGAAAGTGTGATGAGACCGCCATCTGGAAGTTGACCACCACCTTCAGCATAGAAAGGTGTTCGATCTAGAATAATTTCAACATCAGTATTTTGCCCAGCTTCGTTCACTGACTTGCCGTCGATCATGATTGCTGCGATTTTTGCTTCGCTCGACATATCAACATAACCTGTGAAATTTGTTGCTCCTGTGGCATCTAAAATCTTGCGATACTCACTGACATCAGTGTGTCCAGTTTTCTTGGCGCGGGCATCGGCCTTGGCCCGGTCCTTCTGTTCCTTCATCAATCTTCTGAAGCCTTCACCATCTACAGACAGACCTGCTTCTGCTGCCATCTCCAGCGTTAAATCAAATGGGAAACCATAAGTGTCATGGAGTTTAAAGACGGTTTCGCCATCCAATTTATCTGAATTAATTTGCTTCACTTTGCTTGCAGCAACATCAAATATCTGCGTTCCGCTCTTCAAGGTTGAAAGGAAAATTTCTTCCTCATTTACGGTTACGGAGGTTATGCGCTCTTGATTCTCAATTAATTCTGGGTATTGAGCTCCCATGGCTCCGATTGAAGCTGCGACCAATTCACGAGAGGTCGGATCGGAGGCACCGAGAATTCGCATATTCCTAATTGTTCGGCGCATCATTCGGCGCAGAACATACCCACGGCCCTCGTTGCCAGGAAGAACACCATCTCCGATAAGCATCATTGTGGTGCGCGCATGATCTGCAATTACCCGGAGTGCGACATCGCTCTTCTCATTCTTTCCGTACTTCACTCCGGTCAATTCGCTTGCGACGCTGAGAATTTGCATCGTTGTATCAATCTCGTAGATATTTTCTACGCCCTGCAACAAGGCAGCAGTTCGTTCTAGTCCAAGTCCAGTATCAATGCTCTTTGCAGGAAGTTCTCCTAGGATCGGAAAATCATCTTTTCCAGTTCCAGCGCCACGGCTGTTCTGCATGAAAACTAAATTCCAAACTTCTAGATAGCGATCTTCATCTGCAATCGGTCCGCCATCACGGCCATATTCAGGACCCCGGTCATAATAGATTTCGGAACATGGACCACATGGGCCAGGGACTCCCATTGACCAGAAATTATCTGCCATGCCACGACGCTGGATGCGCTCTTTTGGAACTCCAATTTTTTTATGCCAGATATCGGCAGCTTCATCATCATTCTGGAAAACAGTCACCCAGAGTTTTTCTTCTGGAAAGCCATATCCGCCATCTGAAATTGGTTTCGTTAGAAGCTCCCAGGCTAGTGCGATCGCACCTTCCTTGAAATAATCCCCAAACGAAAAGTTTCCACACATTTGAAAGAAAGAAGCATGACGTGTCGTCTTCCCAACTTCATCGATATCTAGAGTTCGGACGCATTTTTGAACTGAGGTCGCTCTTGAATATGGTGGAGTTATCTCGCCAAGAAAGTAAGGTTTGAACGGGACCATACCTGCATTTACAAGGAGAAGGTTTGGGTCATCTGCAATAAGAGATGCCGAAGGCACAACTGTGTGTTTTAAACCCTGGCTATTTCCAGATTCAAAGAAATTGAGCCAGCGTGTTCTAATCTCGGCAGAGTTCACGCTCTTACTTGGACCCCTCATCGGACTTCGAACGCTTCTTCTTATTCGGCTTCTGCTCTTTAGCTTCCGAATTCTTCTTAGCTTTAGTAACTGCAAGCAAGGCGCTCGCGGCACCCATTGCCAACTTATTATTATCTAGAAAATTCTCAGTTGAATCTGAAATCTTTGAGCTTAGATCCTCAACCTTTTTTGTGACCTTGTTGATGCTATGAAGTGGCCCATTAATTAGTTCGACTGTTGTAGTCACTTCATCCAACAGCGGAGTAACTTCATTCGTAAGTTCTGTTATTGCATTTGCTGCCTGGTCAACCAGACGCCCGACTCGGACCACGGCGTAACTAATTGCTAGTGCGATCACAAGCAGAGAAACCGCTGCGATTATCGTTGCAATTCCACCTGGACCCATAGTGGAAGCCTACCTGATGGGCGTCTAAGGAGGCGTCTAAGAGAGTGGTTCAGTTAATCCGAAGATTTCTTTTCTGGCACAAAATCAACACCGGCTTCCTTGCGCTGTGGTGCGGTAATTGGCGTAGGTGCTCCGGTTAGTGGGTCGCCTCCGCTAGCAGTTTTCGGAAATGCAATTACTTCGCGAATTGATTCAGCTCCGGCAAGAAGCGCACAGAGACGATCGAGTCCAAGTGCAATTCCGCCATGTGGAGGAGGTCCGTAATTAAAGGCTTCTAGCAAGAATCCAAACTTACTTTCAGCTTCTGCATTTGAGAGACCGATGGTGTCAAATACTCGGGCCTGCATTTTGCGATCGTGGATACGAATCGATCCACCACCAATTTCATTTCCATTAAGAACAATGTCATATGCGTAGGCAAGAGCGCTTGCTGGATCTTTATCAAAGTTCTCCGCAAATTCTGGCTTTGGACCAGTAAATGGATGATGAACTGCAGTCCACCCACTATTTTCAATCGTGCTATCGATCTGCTCGAACATTGGTGCATCTACGATCCAGAGAAAATTCCACGCCTTGTTATCAATCAAATCGCAACGCCTACCAATTTCGAGACGAACTGCACCTAGCAAGTTGAGTGAGGAGATTCGGTCACCTGCTGCGAAAAATATTCCATCTCCGGCTTTTGCTCCAACATGCGCAACGATTCCAGCCGCTTCTCTCTCTGACAGATTTTTAGCAACTGGTCCACCCAAAGTTCCATCAGCCGAAACCAGAATATAAGCAAGACCTTTAGCGCCGCGAGCCTTAGCCCAATCTTGCCAAGCATCTAATTCGCGACGAGGTGAATCTACTCCCCCTGGCATAACAACCGCCCCAACGTAAGGAGATTGGAAAACTCTGAAAGTTGTGTCAGCGAAAAATTCAGTGCAATCAGTTAATTCATTTCCGAAACGTAAATCAGGTTTATCTGATCCAAATCTGCGCATCGCTTCCCAATATGTCATTCGTGGGATCGGTAGAGGAATATCGTAATCGACAACTTTCTTGAAAACGCGAGAAAGAATTTTCTCTGCAACTTTCAGAACATCCTCTTGATTAACAAAGGACATTTCAATATCAAGCTGTGTGAATTCAGGTTGGCGGTCCGCTCTGAAGTCTTCATCTCGGAAACAACGAGCAATCTGGTAATAACGCTCCATTCCAGCGACCATCAACAACTGCTTGAATAATTGTGGTGACTGCGGAAGTGCATACCAACTTCCGGGTTGTAAACGAACTGGCACTAAGAAATCGCGAGCACCTTCAGGCGTTGACCGTGTTAGGTATGGAGTTTCTATTTCAAGGAAATCTTCATCATCCATAACCGTGCGAATAACTGAAGTGACTTTAGAGCGCAAGCGTAGATTCTTAGCTGGTCCTTCGCGACGTAAATCCAAGTAACGATACTTCAATCTAACTTCTTCGCTGATTGTGCTTAGATCGCCACTGTCGACTGGAAATGGAAGTGCTGCTGCTTCACTTAAGACTTCTAGCGATTCACATACGACTTCAATCTCACCAGTTGCAATATTTGAATTTTCGTTGCCACTTGGGCGAAGTCGAACGGTTCCCGTTATTAGAACGCACCACTCCGCACGTAGAGAACCCGCCAAATTTTCATCATTAATTACAACTTGCGCACTGCCTGATGAATCTCGTAAATCGATGAAAGCGACACCACCGTGGTCTCGACGTCTGGCAACCCAACCAGCAAGGATTACCTTCGTGTCAACATCACTTTTGCGCAATGATCCGGCAGTGTGAGTTCTAATCATCTTTAACAGGCTCCATTAATTTTTAGTTGGACTTAAATTCTTCAGCTAAGGAGGAGATTCTAACTTCTTTTGACTCGCCAGATTTCATATCCTTAAGCGCCACCAAACCAGATGTAATTTCATCAGCACCAATGACTGCGCTAAATCTCGCCCCACTCTTGTCGGCCGACTTCATGGCACCCTTTAGAGCGCGATCTCCGTAGGCCATATCGCATGCGATGCCCTGATTACGAAGTTGATTGACGAGATTGGAGACGAAAGCTTTTTCATCTGAACTAAGTGCAATAAGAAAAAGGTCTAAATCTGATTTGTTTATTGATGCGTCGAAGATACCATCGGCCTCGCAGGCAAGTAGAACTCGGTCAACTCCGAGTCCAAATCCGATTCCAGATAAATCATTTCCGCCCAGTTCGGCCATAAGCCCGTCGTAGCGACCACCGCCACCAATACCTGATTGTGCCCCCAATTTGTCGCTGATAAATTCAAAAGTTGTTCCGGTGTAGTAATCGAGACCCCGAACCATCAATGGGTTGATAGTGAACTTGATTTCTGCTGAATTCAAAAGTTCTTGCACCCGCGCGAAGTTCTCTTTACTTTCAGGTGATAAATAGTCAAGTAGAAGTGGCGCACTCGCCATTGCTTCTCTAATCTCTGGACGCTTGTCATCGAATAAACGTAGTGGATTTAAGGCGGCCCGCTCTAACGTCGCATCATCCAACTTCAATTTAGAGATATAGGAAACTAAATCTTTGCGATGACTGGCTCGACTCTTCGCATCGCCAAGTGAAGTTATTTCAAGTCGATAAGACTCTAATCCCAACTTCTTAAATGCTCGATCCGCGACAGCAATAACTTCAAAATCTATTTCTGGATCATTCAAACCAATAGCTTCAATCCCAACTTGATAGAACTGACGATAGCGACCAGCTTGCGGTCGCTCCGCACGGAAAAATGCACCGGAATACCAAACTTTGATTGGAAGCATTAACTTATCTAAATTATTTTCAATAACACTTCGCATTACTCCTGCAGTTCCTTCAGGTCGTAGCGTTAGAGATCTACCACCGCGGTCTTCAAAGGTATACATCTCTTTTGAAACGACATCGGTAGATTCACCTACACCGCGCTTAAAGAGCTCAGTATCTTCAAAGACAGGTAGTTCCATTAATGAATAGCCAGCGGTTCGAGCAGAATCGATCAAAGTCTCGCGAACCAATTCAAAATACTGAGACCTAGGTGGAAAGTATTCGCTCACACCTTTAGGGGCTTGTAGCTCGCGCATCACTCCCCCCTTTCTGGTTTCGATTGCAGGAAAGATTCCTGCAAATAAGGATTGTTCGCTCGTTCACGTCCAATTGTAGTTTGTGGACCGTGTCCAGGAAGGACAATTAATTCATCATTTAGCGGCAATATTTTAGAAATCAAAGAATTGCGCATATCTGATGCGGATCCGGTGGGTAAATCGGTTCGTCCTATGGCGCCAGCAAAGAGAACATCGCCAGAAATCAAAAACTCATCGTTCACAGTAAAGAGAGTTGAACCCGCGGTATGACCAGGTGCGTGTTGAACAACAATGTCGAATCCAGCCAAATTAAAACTCTCGCCATCGATCACTTCTAGCACTACATCTGGTTCTTCAAACTTCGAAACTCCGAGTCCAGCCATAATTTTTCGACTTTCACCATCTGCAGCAAGTGCACGAAATGGATCTGCTAAAAGCTTTCGATCTATTGTGTGAATTAAAGTAGGAACACCATATACATTTGCAAATGGTCGAACTGAAAACGTATGGTCAAGGTGTCCATGAGTAACAAGAGTCGCCACCGGCTTGAGATTATGTTTATTCAAGATCGACTTAATAGCAGAAACTAAATTAGGACTATCAATTCCTGGGTCCACAATGAAACATTCGGAATTCCTAGTAGGGGCAAAAATCCAGCAATTTGTCGCAAAATACGGAGCGGCAATAACCTCAATAATCAAAGCTAACCCCACTTCCGAGCCCATGCAGGCTCGATATTAAGCACAAATACAACTATTACAATTGGCCACTTTTGCCATTGCAATAGTTAAGGGTATCTTTAGCCCGCACACAGAACCAATCCTGTTCCAATCCTGTTCCAATCCTGTTCCAATGAAGTTCCAATGAAGTTAGTCATAACGAATGGTCTGCAACCCCGCATGCCTAACGCGCAACGAAAGCGAGCATCAAAATGACGGACATCAACCCAACAGAAGTAGCCCAAGCTGTTACATCTGGCGAATCAAACTTAAGCGCTGCATCTGCGCTAATAGGGGATCCATCCAAATTCGGTCGCGTTGACCAAGATGGAACTGTTTACGTCCTCAGTCCATCCGGAGAAAAACCAGTCGGTTCATATCCTGGAAAGAGTCCAGAAGAAGCGCTCGCATACTTCGTTCGTAAATTTGAAGCAGTAGCCTCAGAAGTCGCACTACTTGCCGCTCGCATTAAGAGCGGTGCAATGGTGCCATCCGATGCAGCTGAAGCCGTAGTTAAATTGCGCGATACTGTCGCAAATCTAAATGGCGTTGGCGACCTTGCCACACTTGCGGCATCAGTAGAGCAAATTCCAAATTTGATTGAAGATCATCGCGCCGCTTATCAAGAGCGAAAAGAAATTGAATCTGCAGTGCGCGAAGCTAAGCGTGCCGCATCGCTAATAGTTAAAGAGAAGTTAGTTGCCGAAGCTGAATCGCTCGCACTTTCTGAGAGCTGGAAGACCACAAGCGAGCGTTTGAAGGTCCTCCTCGATGAGTGGAAAGCAGCTCCGCGTCTTGACAAGACAACCGACACCGAACTTTGGAAGCGCTTCTCGTCCTCAAGAAATAAGTTTGACAAGCGCCGACGCACCCATTTTGCAGCGCTTGAATCTGTTCAGCATGAAGTTGCCGCCAAAAAAGAAGAAATCGTTAAGCAAGCAGAAGCGCTAGCTACCTCAAGGGAATGGCTTCCAACAGCGAATAAGTTCAAATCACTAATGGATGCCTGGAAGGCAGCCGGACGTGGCAAGCCAAGCGTTGATGCAAAACTTTGGGCACGTTTCAAAGCTGCGCAAGATCAATTCTTCGCCGCTAAGAACTCTGATTTAGATAAGCGCCAAGTAACCATGGCTGCGAATCTTGCAAAGCGTGAAGAGCTAATTGTTAAGTTTGAAGAGATTCTCCCCATCACTGATCTTCAGAGTGCTAAGAAGAACTTCCGTGCACTAATGGAGCAATGGCAGAAGATTGGTATGACCGAGCGCAGCAAGCGAGCGGCTCTGGACACTCGCCTATCTCGCGTTGAAGATGAACTTCATGCACTAACCGAAGAGCAGAATCGTCGCACTGACCCAACAGCTATTGCACGTGCAAATGATGTTGTTCAAGGTCTAATTGATGCAATTGCTGGTTACGAAGCCCAAGCTGCAAAGGCTGAGGCTGCTGGAAATAGTGCAAAAGCAAAAACTGCCCGCGAAGCTGCAGAGGCTCGTAAGGTTTGGTTAGCTGAAGCGCAAAAGGGTTTAGCTGACTTTAACGCTTAATTGTTGGTGACGCGATAAACATCGTAAACGCCTTCAACTGATCTAACACTTGCAAGAACTGCATCTAGATGCGATGCATCTGCCATTTCAAAGGTGAATCTTGAAAGAGCTGTCCGGTCTTTCGAAGTGCTTACAGATGCATTCAAAATATTTACATGTTGATCAGACAAAGTGCGAGTTACATCAGACAATAATCGCGCTCTATCTAGAGCTTCCACCTGGATATTCACCAAGAATGCAGATTTAGCTGAGTTATTCCACTTAACTCCAACAATTCGATCTCCTTGATTTAGCTTCAGATCTGTAACATTTATACAGTCGCTGCGATGGACAGAAACTCCACTTCCTCTTGTGATAAAGCCAACGATTTCGTCACCAGGAACCGGTGTGCAACATCTAGCTAATTTAACAAGCACATCATCGGCGCCCTCTACATCTACACCAGATGAATTTCGGCGAACGTGCTCGAAAGAATGAACCGGAGTTGTATGACTCTCAACTTCGGTGTCTGGTTCGTGAAGGTTGGTATTCGCAACAAGTTTTTCGATTACAAACTGTGCGCTTATGTGTCCATTACCGACTGCCGCATACATGCTTTCAATATCTGGATAGTGCAGATCATGCGATAGCTCTAAGAACGCCTGGCCCGCAAATATCTTCTGCAGCGGTAATCCGACTTTACGCATCTGGCGAGCAATTGATTCTCGCCCTGCTTCAATCGCTTCTTCCTTGCGCTCCTTCGAAAACCACGCTTTAATCTTCGATCGGGCTCTTGGGGACGAAACAAAGCTGAGCCAATCTCTGCTCGGCGCAGCGTTTGGACTTTTGTTTGTTACAACTTCGACTACATCCCCATTAGTAAGAATTGATTCCAGCGGAACCAACTTTCCATTTACCTTCGCGCCAACACATCTATCCCCGACTTCGGTGTGCACGGCATAGGCAAAATCCACCGGTGTCGAACCAGATGGCAGTGCAATAACACTTCCCTTTGGTGTGAAAACAAATACCTCAGGAGTCCGCAAGTCATATCGAAGGGTGTCAAGAAATTCGCCAACATCTTCGGTTTCTTGCTGCCATTCGTGCAATTGTTTCAACCAGATCATCTCTGGTTTCTTAGTGGCATCATCCCCCACTGTGGCAAGTTTATATTTCCAGTGCGCCGCAATTCCGTATTCGGCGCGAGCATGCATATCAAAAGTTCTAATCTGAATTTCAACAGCTTTGCCATTTGGTCCGATCACTGTCGTGTGAAGAGATTGATAAAGATTAAATTTCGGCATCGCAATGTAATCCTTGAAACGACCAGGTATTGGGCTCCATCTGGCATGGATTGCACCAAGAACTGCATAGCAATCACGGACGCTTTCAACCAATACTCGAATTCCGACCAAGTCATAAATCTCGTTGAAGTCCCGTCCACGAATTACCATCTTTTGATAAACACTATAAAGATGCTTCTGTCTTCCTAATACCTTCGCGGTGATTCCATCAGCATTTAAATCTTTTGCAACAAGTTCCAAGACTTCAGTCGTCATGGCTTGGCGGGCTGGATTTCGTTCTTGCACCAAACGTTCAATCTCTTCATAGATTTTTGGTTCAAGAGTTTTAAAAGATAATTCTTCAAGCTCCCACTTAATTGCGCTCATACCCAAACGGTTAGCGAGTGGTGCATAAATGTCTAGCGTCTCACGGGCTTTGCGTTGCGCCGATTCAACTTCGACAAATTGCCAGGTTCGGGCGTTATGCAGCCGATCTGCCAATTTGATAACAAGAACGCGAATATCGCGTGACATTGCAATAACCATTTTTCGAAGAGTTTCAGCCTCGGCAGTTGGCCCATAATTAAGTTTGTCTAACTTGGTCACACCATCGACCAGATTTGCCACCTCTTTACCAAAATCCTTTTTGAGAGCTTCGAGTGAATACTTGGTGTCTTCCACAGTGTCATGAAGCAGCGCCGCAATAATTGTTTCAAGATCCAGCCCAATCTCAGCCAAAATTTCAGAGACTGCTAGAGGGTGCGTTATGTATGCGTGGCCAGATTTCCGAAGTTGGCCTTCATGGGCATCTGATGCGATTTCATATGCGCGTTCAAGTTCAGCGATAGAAGCGCCAGGATGATGTGCGAGTAAGGATTTCGCTAGACCATCTAGAACCGGATTCATGGTTCTATCTTAACTAGCGATTGCGAGTTTAAGCCCGCCAGTTAAAAGAATGAAAACCTTAACGCCGCTTGCGCTTGGGTTGATTACGAGGTCCACGCGCCCATGTTGTCTTGGTGCTTGAACTTAAATCTGTAATTGTTGCTGAAGATTTGGCCTTTGCTTCTGCAGTTACAGCACCCGGAGCATGTTGTGCTACGCGCTTAGCAAGTGCTCGCATTGCAGGTTCGCGTTCACGAAGCTGTGCCAGCAATGGAGTAGCAATGAAGACTGAGGAATAAGTTCCCACAGCCAATCCGACGAACAACGCGAGCGAAAGATCCTTCAAAGTGCCAGCGCCAAGTAGACCAGAACCAACAAAAAGAATTGAGCCAACTGGCAGCAGAGCAATCACCGAAGTGTTGAAAGAGCGAACCAGGGTTTGGTTTACAGCCAAGTTTGCGGCGGCTGAATAAGTAATTTTCCCCGTGCTCGTTATTGATTTTGTATTTTCGCGAACCTTGTCGAACACAACCACTGTGTCATATAACGAATAACCCAAAATAGTTAAGAATCCGATAATCGTCGCAGGTGTTACATCAAAACCGACCAGAGCATAGATTCCAACTGTAATGAAAACGTCATGCACAGTTGCAACAATGGCGGCGATTGCCATTTTTGGTTCGAAGGTCATTGCCAAGAAGAGCAATACAATAATTATGAAACCAATCAGGCCGTACAGCGCCTTTTTAGTGATCTCCTCTCCCCATGATGGACCAATAATTTGGGTATCGATATCGTCGACATTTACGCCAAATGTCGAGGCTAGAGACTCTTTAACTTCATTAAATGATTCGAGGGCACCTGTTTGGATGCGAAGCCGGTCGTTACCAACAATTTGAACAACGCTCTCACCGCTTACTCCTGCTGTTTTCATAGCGGCCCGACCCTGTTCAACGGTTACACCTGGTTTAGAAATAGAGAATTCAGATCCACCCTTGAACTCAATCCCAAGATTTAGGCCTTGAGTTCCTAAAACAACCGCTGACAAAACGATTAGAAGTCCTGAGAAGGAATACCAACGTTGTCTCTTGCCAACAAAATCAATAGAAGTTTCGCCGCGATACAACCGGCCGCCGATTCCTGAAAGTGGGCTCATGCGCTTAACCTTTCGAATTTACTGTGACATCTGGGCTAATTGTTCTGGTTTTCATGCCTAGGCTCTTCTGCGAGAAGCCAGATAATTTATGGCCGTTTGCGAAGAACTTCATCCTTGTCATAAGTGAGACCAGAGGATGTGTAAAGAAGAACACCACGAGCAAATCGATAAGCGTTGTGAGGCCCAGCGTAAATGCGAAACCACGAACGCCACCAACAGCAAAGAAGTAGAGAAGTGTTGCCGCAATCATTGAGACCATATCCGAAACAACGATTGTGCGTCGGGCCTTTAACCAACCAGTTTCTGCGGCAGAACGAATTGAACGACCTTCTCGGACTTCGTCTCGTAAGCGCTCAAAGTAAACAACGAAAGAGTCGGCCGTAATACCAACAGCAACAATAATGCCCGCGATTCCAGCCAGTGTAAGTGTGAAGCCAAGCCACTCGCCAAGAAGAAGGATCGATAGGTAAGCAATTCCTGAAGCTACCAAGAGAGACAAGATCGTAACTACGCCAAGCGCCTTGTAGTAAAAGAGTGAGTATATAAAGACGAGAATAAATCCGATGAGACCAGCAAGTAAACCTGCATTTAACTGATCAGACCCAAGGGTCGGAGAAACTTGTAGAACTTCGCCTTGATCAAAGGCCAAAGGTAGCGCGCCATACTTCAAGACATTCGCTAAATTCGAAGCTTCTTGTTGATTGAAGCTACCAGTGATTTGTGCACTTCCACCTGTGATTGCTTCATTAATTCTTGGGGCTGAGACTACAAGCCCATCTAGAACAATCGCGACCTGATTCTGCGGTGCAGCAAGTCCAGTCACGGCTTGAGTAAGCGCACCAAACTTAGATGCACCCTCACCATTGAAATCAAGAGAGACAAACCATCCCGCCCCGCTCTGTTGATCAATCGCTGCAGAAGCCTCTGAAATCATATTTCCTAAAACTTGTGCTGGCGCGAGAATAAATTTTGCGCTTCCCCCACGATCGCAAGATACGACTGCTACATCGGGTGATTCTGTTGTGCCGCCCTGCAGATTGATCTGATTCGTGCAATCAAGTTCCGAGAACTTTGCACTTAGCTCCGGTGTAACACCATTCGGAAGAGTCACGGTCTGGGTATCTCCAGAGATAGATACAGCGTTTGGAGCCGCTTCAACCAACACTTGGCGGAAACGTAATTCAGCTGTCTGTCCAACAAGTTGCACAATCTCTTCACCAGTTTCACCCGGAACCGAAATTACAATCTGACGGTTATTTCCAGTACCCTGTGCAGTTACTTCGCTTTCTGCAACACCGATTGAGTTAACACGCTGTCTAATAATTTCAACTGCTTGCGAAATGGCTTCTGGCGTTACATTTGCGCCTTCAGTTGCGCGTGGTGTGAGCGTAACGCTCGTGCCACCTCGAAGATCTAGGCCAAGCTTCACACTCGTTGCACCTTGAAAGATTGCAATTACGCTAAACGCAATTACGACTAAGCCAAGAATGGCAATCGACTTGGCAGGCTTGCCTGAAGATTTAGCGCTCTTGGAATTCGCGCTCTGGCTCTGGGAATTATTTATGGCGGACATGAGGCGCAAGTCTAGGCATCAGAGGCGGGTGTGTCGAAAAAATCCATTTGTCCAGGCGAGCCTATGGGCGCCTTTAAGCCCAGATGTTCGAATCCCGCAGGTGTTGCAATGCGTCCGCGTGGAGTGCGTGAGATAAATCCCATCCGGACCAGAAATGGCTCAGCCAAAGATTCGATGGTCTCAGCTTCTTCCCCAATTGCCATGGCGAGGGTCGAAATTCCTACCGGGCCGCCATTGAATCTCTTGACCAAAGTTTCCAATACAGCCAAATCCAAACGATCTAATCCGATCGCATCAACTTCATATAATTCGAGTGCTGCTTTAGCTTCCTTGACATCAACTTTTCCTTTTGAATGAACCTGGGCATAGTCACGAACTCGTCGTAACAAGCGGTTGGCCACACGTGGTGTCCCCCGAGATCTTGAACCAAGTTCTTGGATGGCTCTTTCACAAATTTCGATTCCCATTAAAGCTGCGCTTCGTTTAACGATTACAGAAAGTTCGGCATCTTCATAGAAATCAAGTTGCGCGGTAAATCCAAATCGATCACGCAGCGGACTTGGTAATAAACCTGCACGAGTTGTTGCGCCAACGAGAGTGAAATGTGGAAGCTCTAATGGAATCGCAGTTGCGCCTGCGCCCTTTCCAACAATTACATCAACTCGGAAATCTTCCATGGCAAGATAGAGAAGTTCTTCAGCTGGACGAGACATTCGATGAATTTCATCTAAAAATAGAATCTCACCCTCTGCCAACGAAGAGAGAATCGAAGCTAAATCTCCAGCATGTTGAATAGCTGGTCCGCTCGTTATTCGAATTGGAGCGTTCATCTCGGAGGCAATAATCATTGCTAGCGTCGTTTTTCCGAGTCCGGGTGGACCCGAGAGCAGAACGTGATCCGCAGGTGAATTTCGGTTTCTCGCTGCCGAGAGCAATAGATCTAGTTGATTAGCGACGCGTTTCTGACCAACGAATTCTTGAAGCGTCTTTGGACGTAGCGCCAATTCTTGTGCACATTCGAAATCATCAGAACTTGAATCAACCAATCTCTGCTCATCACTCATTTTTAGCCACGACCACGGTTTTGTAGCGCCAATTTAAGAAGTTCAGAAATATCAGTTTCATCTACTTTTGCACCGAGATCACTTGCAACCGAATCAATAGTTGCCTCGGTATCTCGCGCTGTGAATCCAAGACCAATCAGGGCGCTCTGCAGTTGGGTTCGCCAGTGCGACTTACCAATTGAAACAGCACTTTGACTGCGAGCTAAATCAGAAACTTTATCTTTTAGCTCTAAAACTGTTCGCTGTGCACCCTTCTTGCCTAATCCTGGAATTCGTTCCAGCGCTGCTGAATTCTCGCTAGCAATTGCACTTGCCAATTCCTCTGGCTCGTAAATTGAAAGTGCAGACTGCGCGACCTTCGGACCAATTCCACTAACAGACTGCAACAATTCAAAGAAGTCCCTTGAGTTTGAGCGATCAAAGCCAAAGAGAGTTAAAGAATCTTCTCTGACGACAAGAGTTGTAAAAATATCGGCATGAGTTCCAACGACAAGCGCAGCCGCGAATCTAGCTGGAAGGGCAACTTGGATACCAACTCCCCCTACTTCGATGACTGCAGAATTCAAAGTCGTTGCCTTAACAACTCCTGATACCGAGGCAATCACTTCTTGGCCACCTTTGCTAAGCGAGCTTTCTCTTTGGCAACCGCTAATTCGATACGAGCGTTCCCAGAACCTCGCCAATGATGACAGATAGCTAGCGCCAAAGCGTCAGTGCTGTCGACGGGTTTTGGAATTTCTTTTAGCGAGAGCAATTTTTGAACCATAAGCGCAACTTGTTTCTTGTCTGCGCGGCCTGATCCCGTTACGGCGGCCTTAACTTCGGTCGGTGTATGCATGGCAACCGGAATACCTGAGCGTGCAGCAATCAGTAATGCAACTCCGGCAGCTTGACCAGTAGACATTGCAGTTCGGATATTTAATTGTGAGAAGACTCGTTCGACAGCGATGACATCAGGTCTAAATTCTTTTATCCAAACCACAAGTTGAGTTTCAAGTTCTAACAACCTTTGGGCGAGTTCAATATCAGTAGAAGTTTGAATAATTCCAACACCGACCATCACTAATTTCTGCGCAGTTCCATTCTCAACAATTCCAAGACCGCATCTTGTTAAACCTGGATCGACCCCGAGGACGCGCATCTTAAAGAGTTGCCATTACCTCATCTGATACATCGAAGTTTCCAAAGACGTTCTGAACGTCATCTAGCTCTTCGATTGCATCAATTAGAGCGAAAACTTTCGTTGCCCCTTCAGCATCCAGCGGAACCGAAACGGATGGAAGAAATGAAGTGTCGGCAGATTCGTAATCGATACCAGCGCTTTGAAGAGCTGTTCTTACGGCGACTAAATCACTAGGCTCGCTGACAATCTCGAATGATTCACCAAGATCAGTAACATCTTCTGCGCCTGCATCTAAAACATGTTCTAGAATTTTATCTTCAGTAATTCCTGATGCCTTTGAAACAATCACCACGCCCTTGCGATTAAACATGTAAGAAACCGAACCAGGATCTGCCATTGAGCCCCCGTTGCGAGTAACAGCAACCCGCACTTCAGATGCAGCGCGGTTTCGATTGTCAGATAAACACTCAATCATCAACGCAACACCATTTGGTCCGTATCCCTCATACATAATTGTCTGCCAGTCAGCGCCACCCGATTCAAGTCCGGCACCACGTTTTACCGCGCGATCAATATTGTCTGCAGGCATTGAGCTCTTCTTTGCCTTTGCAATTGCATCAAATAACGTTGGGTTTCCAGTGATGTCCGCGCCACCATTGCGCGCAGCAACTTCAATTCCCTTAATCAGCTTTGCAAAGTTTTTTGCACGTCTGGAATCAATAATTGCCTTCTTATGCTTAGTCGTTGCCCACTTGGAATGGCCTGACACGGTGAAACCCCCTATAAATCAATAGCTCTAGTTTATCTTGAATTACTTTTTACAAACCTCTTCGAGGAAATATCGATGCACGCGGTTATCCCCGGTCAATTCTGGGTGAAATGCCGTAGCCATTACGCGGCCCTGCCTTACAGCTACCGGATGTGTGACACCTGAGATTTCAATGCTCGATAGAACTTCTACATCGGGCCCATGAGACTCGACCCATGGTGCTCGGATAAATACGCCTCGGATTGGGGCGCCTGAAATCGATTTAAAAGTTAAGTCCATTTCAAAGGATTCCGTCTGTCTACCAAAAGCGTTACGGCGGACCTCCATATCAACTCCGCCAAAGGTTTCCTGATCAGATGCTGGATCAATAATTGATTTCGCAACCAGAATCATTCCCGCGCATGATCCATAAGTAGGCATGCCGTCAACGATTCGATTTGAGATTAATTCAGCTAAACCAAAGGCTTTTGCTAACTTGCTAATGGTTGTTGATTCTCCACCCGGGATAATAAGAGCATCTACCGCCTCAATATCAGATTCGGTCTTCACTAATTTTCCAGTTACACCACACTCACCGAGAGCGATGATGTGTTCTCGAAAATCGCCTTGGAGCGCTAAAACTCCAACGTTCATTTCTACCAGCCCCGTTCGGCCAATCGATGTGGAACAGGTATGTCAGCAACATTAATGCCAACCATCGCTTCACCTAAACCGCGAGAAGCATCTGCGACAACTTTTGCATCGGTGTAGAAGGTCGTTGCCTTCACACAGGCCGCTGCGCGCTTTGCAGCATCACCCGATTTGAAAATTCCGGATCCGATAAACACACCATCAGCGCCTAGTTGCATCATCATCGAAGCATCTGCTGGAGTAGCGATTCCACCCGCAGTGAAGAGAACAACTGGAAGCTTTCCAGTTTCAGCAACTTCTTTTACTAATGCATAAGGTGCCTGTAGTTCTTTAGCCGCTACATAAAGTTCGTCTTCACGCATAGAAGTTAGTCGGCGAATCTCTGAACCAATCTTGCGCATGTGAGTTGTCGCATTTGAAACATCGCCAGTGCCCGCTTCGCCCTTAGAGCGAATCATTGCTGCACCCTCATTGATGCGACGAAGTGCTTCACCTAGATTAGTTGCACCGCAGACGAATGGGATTGTGAAATTCCACTTATCAATATGGTGTTCGTAATCCGCTGGCGTCAGAACTTCAGATTCATCAATGTAATCAACATTTAAAGTTTGCAAAATCTGTGCTTCTGCAAAGTGTCCGATTCGAACTTTAGCCATAACTGGAATTGAAACTGCAGCTTGAATCTTTTCAATCATGTCAGGATCTGACATCCTAGAAACGCCACCTTGCGCACGAATATCTGCAGGAACGCGCTCTAGCGCCATTACTGCAACTGCACCCGCATCTTCCGCGATCTTTGCTTGTTCAACATTAACAACATCCATGATGACCCCACCCTTGAGCATCTCGGCCATGCCGCGCTTTACGCGTGCGCCACCGACTTGGGCTTCATTCGCTTTAGACATTGTCTACTCCTGTTGTCTTGGAATTGTCTTTATAAATCCAAATTCTGATTATTGGAAAATTTGTCTGGGTCACAGAGTCTACTTCGACTTTTACGGGCTCGCACTTTTGGCTGGGGTGGGATATTCAAGTTCAGGCTCGATGTCGGTAAGGGCAATCCAAACTTGACCATCCGCAAAGTTAGCGACGGTCCCATCGGCTAGGGTCCATATTGTTCCCACCTCCGCACTAGGGCGCTGCCAATTTATTGCCACAATTTTGCCGTTTCGGAGCAAGTAACCGGTTCCGCCGCCAACGGTATTGCTCATCGGAGTTACTCCTCCGAATTTATCCCCGTAAATTGAATCTGTGATTGAAACTTTTTGGATCACAAAGTTTTGCGAGCCAAGCTGGCGACCATTCGAATCCAAATTTGGTTTTCCGTTAAACGTCAGAAGCCAGCGTTTCTCTGAGACCGACCAAGTCATTCCATATTTCGCCGCTGGCCATTTAACAATTGCGGATTTCAACTTCTTGGCTTCGCTACTTGCCTTACCAAACTGCCAACCAACCGATTTAACAATATCGATCTTTTTACCTTCATCTTCAATAGTCTTCTTTAGAAGTGTATTAGCGTCGACCATCATATTGGTTGGTGCATATCTACTTTCATCGCTCTGATAAATCGATGGCGGATTTCGCTCTGCCGACATATTCTCCAAATTTGCTGCTGCCAAAACTGGGCGCAGTTTGCTCTGTGCTCCACTGTAGGCAAATCCAACTCGACCATATTGTGCAAGAATTTCAATATCACTAATTCGAGCCGAACGAACTGGCCCAATTAAATCGGGAACTTTGTCGGTGAAAATCGCAGCAAGCCGAGTAAGACCGCCTTCGACCTGTTCGATGTAAACAACATCTGCACTATTTAAACCAACCTGCGGGTGCGCAGCATTGGTGTCGTCGATTTTAACCGCAAGCAGTGGACCATTTGTGCCCGGTAGATTGGTTAAAACATTCTTCTCAACCTGCTTCTCTGCGGACTTGTTTACCAAACTGGATGGCGACGCGCACGAACTTAATACAACCAAGATTGAAATCGCGGCAAGTATTTTTTTCATAGGATGTCATCCTCAAATGAATATCGCATAGGGAGCGGAGCATGTCCGGCCAGTCGAAAAAACCTGAATAGAATTTTACTACGTAGCGATTGAGCACTGTGAACAGCTTCGGTGTGAATTGTGATTCCAACTGAAATTTTTTCAGAGAGAGATTTTAAGGACTCTACTAACTCACTTTCAATACCGCCAGGCAGCATCACTTCGTCTGCAAGAATCAAATTTAAGCTTTGCGACAGTGCGATCTCAGCATCACTTCGTTCAACAATATTTGCTTCGCGGGCCTGGTAAGCCGCAGCCGTTAATACCAAACTTGTTGCAGCATCGACTCCTTTAGAGTTTGCGATTTCGATCGCCAAGGCTGCTCGACGTTGCAACAAGGCATCTAGGTGAGCCCACGATGTTTCTACTCTGTGATGGAGCACATCTAACCTCGATGCAAGAAAAGATAAATACCAACCAGCCAACAGAATCACAAAGACAGCAGTTACGATAATTTCAATCATTTGAACGCAACCTATTCCAGAATCGATTCTCTGATGCCAGGCTTACTTTTGTGTTGCCGGCAAGTGCCATTTCATAAACAGACAAGATCTGATCCCCTACTGAATTCCAATCAAAACTCTTAGCCTTTTCATATCCTGCAATTGCAATCCTCTGTCGCATATCTTGATTTTCAAGCAGATTGAGAATTGTATCGGCTAGGTTATCTGAATCTTCTGAAGCGAAAATTGCTCCCGAATCTCCATCATCAAGAAGCTTTACGAATGCTGGCAGATTGCTCGCAACTATCGGTGTCCTTGCAGCCATTGCTTCGGCCAAGATTATTCCAAAGGATTCGCTTCCAGTGTTTGGAGCGATGTAGAGTGAAATTGATTTAAAGAATTGGGCTTTCTCAATCTCTGAGATTCGACCTATGAATGTGATTCGTTCGCGTAGTTCTGGTGGAACTGACTTCTCGAAATCACTTGCATTGCCGGGACCAGCAACCAAGATTCTTAAGTTCGGAACCTTGAAAGCAATTTTTGGAATCGCAGCCAGTAAAACAGCCAAACCTTTTCTTGGCTCATCGAATCTTCCAATAAATCCAAGAGTATTTGGCAGCGCCCATTCTGAACGAACTCCAATACCTTCAAACTTGCTGGTGTCTATCCCATTTGGAATCACAACTGCTTCGGTATTAAATCTATCTTTTAGTGTTTCTCGTGCGATTTCGCTAACCGCAATCTTCGCTGTGATTCTTTCAATGAGCGGATCAAGCATGGTGCCGACTGCGTTCGCAACTTTTTGTGGATTAGCCGCGGCATGAAACGTTGCAACCATCGGTCCGTCCCCAGCCCAACCTGCAAGAAGTGATAGCGAGGGAATGGCTGGTTCATGCAAATGCAATAAGTCGAAGTTTCCATTCGCAATCCATTGCTTAACCCTTGATGAAGCCAGTGGCCCAAAAATAACTTTTGCGATTGCTCCGTTGTAAGGAATCGATATCGGACGACCAGCAGAGACCACCCAAGGTTCGATATGTCCGCCTTCAACTGTAACCGGTGCCAAAACTGAAACTTCGTGCCCCTTCGCTATCAACCATTGCGTAAGTTCCTTTATATGAATCTGAACTCCGCCAGGGGTATCCCATCCATATGGACAGACGATTCCAATTTTTAAGCTACGCATTTGCATCATCTCGCCAGATTCGCTGCAACATATGCCAATCTACAGTGTTGACTACCAACCGTTCTGCAAAACGATCTGCAATTACCTGCGTCATAGCCGCAGCCTTCTCTGAAACACTTCCGGTTTCTGGGACCGGAATAGCCTCACCGAAAATAATTCGAATTCCCACTTCTTCATATTTAACAAATGCCGTAATCAAATCAGCACCAGTTTGGATTGCAAGGAGCGCTGGCCCCGCTGGCATCTGTCCGCCTGTGCCAAAGAAATTAACCGGTATCCCATTCTTTGAGAGATCTCGATCTGCTACAAGTGCGACCAATTTCCCGGCGCGCAATCTCTGAGAAAGTACAGCGATGCTTCGAGAATCTAAATCCAAAACTTCCATACCTATCGCTGTGCGATATTCCAGAAACTTACGAAACAATTTCTCGGGCTTTAAATGCTCGGCAACGGTAGTAAGTGGGATACCAGTTGCGCAGAAAAAAGCACCAGCATGATCCCAATTACCCGCGTGTGGCAGCGCAACTATGCAACCACGTTTAGTGGCAATCGGATCCCTTAGGAAATTTTCGTTTTCGCAAACCGTTGTCGAAAGTAGCCGCTCTTTGCTCCAGGCCGGAAATCGAAAGGTGTCGCACCAATATCGCAAATAAGAACGCACACCCGCATTCACCAGAAACTCTAATTGCGTTTTATCCAGTTCTGGACGAACTCGTTGATAATTCGAACGCAATCGATTAACGCCTTTGCCATTTCTGGCATAAATAAAATCTGCAAAGCGATCTGCTAAAGAATAGGCCTTGGTCTCAGGAATCCAACGAATAATTTTCCAAGCCAGGTTGTAACCCCAATAAACAAAAGTTTCGCCCATCTATTTTGCGCCCACATAAACAATACGAAGTCGTTGCAAAACAGTTAGAAGACTTGCTATTGCTAAAATCCAGAAGCCGATACCCATTATGTAAGGAACGCCAAGACCCGCAAAGCCAGTCGTTGTAAGAACAATTATCAATCGCTCAGTTCGTTCCGCTAGACCCCCGTTGCATTCAATGCCTAAAGATTCGGATCTAGCTTTTATATATGAGATTAGAAATCCGAGAACGATTGTTGCTAAGACCAATGGCACCAGCGCGTCATCTTCCGAGATCAAATACCAGGCCACTGAACCAAGTATCACTGCATCAGTAAGTCGATCAAGGGTCGAATCTAGGAGCGCCCCCCAAGCGTTTGAACCTTTTGCCGAGAGTCTTGCGATAGTTCCATCAAGTAAATCAAAGAGAACGAAGAAAACAATCAGTAGCGTTCCAAAGAAGAGTTCTCCTTTTGGAAAGGTAAGAAGCGCAGCCGCCATAGTAAAGAGAGCTCCTGCGGCTGTGACCATATTTGCGCTCACGCCAATTCGAATTAATCCGCGACAAATCGGCGTAATTAACTTGGTAACTGGGGCGCGTAATGATTCTTGTAACATCTTTCCCATCGTAGGCTTAGTTGTCGTGAGCACCCAAATCTACCCGCTGATTAAGCCCGAATTGAAGGTTTGCGTTGTCGGAAAATCAAGTGGCGAGATTGCCGAGTATTTCAATCTCAATCAGGCTCCCTTAGAGGAAGCTGATGGAGCCATCTTTATCGTTAGCGCTGTTGATGGAATTTCAGCAGGTGACATCGAAATTTGGAACACTGCTCGTGAACTTTATGTTCCTTCTATGGTTTTAATCTCAGAACTAAGCAACGGCGAAACCGATTTCGATGACATGAGTGCGATTGCCGGGCGAATCTTAGATCAAGTGCAAACTCCATACCTGGTTCTACATGATGATACCGGAAATCCAACCGCTCTTATCGATCTAGAAACATTAAGATTATCTGACTATTCGACAGGTTCTCGAGTCGAGCGCGAGAGCGATCCTGAGCATAAAGTTTTAGTCTTCGATTTTCGCAAGGATTTTTTAGAAGCAATCGAAGAATTTGGCCATAATAGTTTTGAAGAGGGATTAAGTTTCCCAGCTATTCCGTTTATTTCTGAGAACGGTCTCGGCAGTTTTGAAATTGCCTCTTTGTTAAATAAATTACCAAGCCGCAGCGAGTTCGGCGCGCGTTTGAGATAACAGCTGCGGAAGCACTTTGGTCTGACCAATTAGTGGCATAAAGTTTGCATCTCCGGACCAGCGCGGAATTACATGTTGATGAATATGGTCTGCGACGCCCGCACCAGAAACAGCACCTTGGTTCATTCCCAGATTGAAACCACTTGCACCACTTACCGCTCGAATTGTCTTCATTGCATGTGCCGAGAGTTCAGAGATTTCATTGCGTTCACTAGTTGTTAAATCCGTTAGATCTCCCACATGTCGATTGCTACAAATTAAGAGATGCCCTGCGTTGTATGGATAAAGATTCATGACTACATAAGCTTCACGGCCACGGGCAACAATCAAACCCTCTTCATCATTTAACCCAATAATTCTGCAGAAGGGACATTCAATTGAGTTGTTTGGAAGCGGACGATTCTCCCCCGAAAGGTAGGACATGCGGTGCGGCGCCCATAAACGTTCCCAACGATCTGGCATGCCAACGCCGCTAGAAAATTCTTGATCGCTCATTTTGTGATCTAAATCTGAATTCGGTTTGCAACAGCTGAAAGGACTTCAGCGATAGCATCATCAACTGAAATTCCGTTCTTCTGTTCACCATTGCGATATCTAAATGAAACTGCGCCAGACTTTTGATCTTCTTCGCCAGCGATCATCATGAAAGGAATTTTCTCTAGCTGGGCGCTTCGAACTTTCTTCTGCATGCGATCATCAGATGCATCAATATCAACTCGTATTCCGGCCTTGCGCATCTTGGCAACAACTTCATCCAAATATGGAACAAAGGTATCGGCAACTGGAATTGCTCGAACCTGAACTGGTGCAAGCCATGGTGGGAAAGCACCTGCATAGTGTTCAGTTAAGACACCGAAGAAGCGTTCGATAGATCCAAACAATGCGCGGTGAATCATCACAGGTTGTTGTCTTGATCCATCTGAAGCCTGATATTCCAGATCAAATCTTTGTGGCAATTGAAAATCAACTTGAATCGTAGACATCTGCCAGGTGCGGCCAATTGCATCCTTCGCTTGCACCGAAATCTTCGGACCGTAAAACGCGGCTCCTCCAGGATCTAACACAAGTTCAAGGCTCTGCTTTGTTGCTGCGATCCGAAGCGCTTCGGTAGCAGCTTCCCAATCCGCTTCAGAGCCAACAGACTTCTCGGGATTGCGAGTTGAAAGTTCTAGATAGAAATCTTCCAAACCGTAATCTCGAAGCAGATTAAGAACGAAAGTTAAGAGGCTATCGAGCTCGCCAAGCATCTGATCTTTTGTGCAGTAAATATGTGCATCATCTTGGGTAAAACCACGAGCTCTAGTAAGTCCATGAATTACGCCAGATTTTTCGTAGCGATAAACAGTTCCGAATTCGAATAACCGAAGCGGTAATTGACGATATGAACGCGAAGAAGACTTGTAAATCAGATTATGGAATGGGCAGTTCATAGGCTTCATGTAGTACTTCTGCCCTGCGCGCTTTATCGTTCCATCTGCATGTAGCTCTTCATCCATAACCATCGGCGGATACATGCCTTCCGAATACCACTGTAAATGGCCTGATGTTTCGAAGAGCGCTGCCTTAGTTAAATGTGGTGAATAAACGAATTGATAATCTTCTTCTTCATGACGCTTGCGCGAATAATCTTCCATCGCTCGACGAATAATTCCGCCCTTTGGATGGAAAACCGCTAGCCCGGAACCAACTTCCTCTGGAAATGAAAATAGATCTAGTTCAGTTCCAAGGCGGCGATGATCGCGCTTCTCGGCCTCTTCGAGCAGATGCAAATAGCCGTCTAACTTCTCTTGCGACGGCCACGCAGTTCCGTAAATACGTTGCAACATTGGATTCTTCTCAGAACCTCGCCAATATGCGGCAGCTGTTCGCATCAACTTAAACGCAGGAATATGTTTTGTCGAAGGAAGATGCGGACCACGACATAGATCGCTCCAGACCGGTTGTCCATCTCGTCCTAAGTTGTCATAAATAGTTAATTCGCCAGCGCCTACTTCAACGCTTGATTCGTCATCTGAGTTATTTGATTTAAGACCAATTAGTTCGCACTTGTATGGCTCGTGCGCTAATTCAGCAAGTGCATCTTTCTCTGTTGTAACGCGACGCTTAAACCTTTGGCCGGACTTAACAATCTTGCGCATTGCAGATTCAAGTTTCTCAAGATCATCTGGATTGAATGGTCGCTGCGGGTCAAAGTCATAATAGAAACCATCTGTAATCGGTGGCCCAATTCCAAGCTTGGTATCTGCAAAAACTTCCTGAACTGCCTGGGCTAAGACGTGAGCAGTTGAGTGGCGCAGGACCCCAAGGCCCTCTGGAGATTCAATTGAAATTCCCTCAACTACATCGCCATCTTTGAGACCGGTCCAGAGATCTTTTAAATCACCATTTACCTTGCAAACAATAATTTCGGAATTCTCAGCAAAAATTTGAGTTGGCTTAACTTCAGAATCGACTGATTGCGGTTTACCGTCAACCACAATCGAAATATTTGCCATGTCCTTAGCCTATCGAATGGGCATGGAGAATTTCCCGCAATTTATCGCTCCACTGCTTACTTATTTCATCCTCCTGCAATTTTCGACCTGCTAGTTCACCAACAGGTTGTGCGATACGAAGTGCCGAAAGCGCAAACGCATGTGAAGCTCTACTTAATTCTGACTCTTCAATCTCGGCTTCAATAGCTAGGCCCGAAGAAATAATTAGGGCGCGGATAATTCCTGGAAGAACACCTGCGCCCAGATCAGGTGTTACCCAAAGTCCATCAATTCTAAATACGAAGTTAGAAACTGCCCCTTCGCATACCTTCCCGTTTTGATTCACAATAACGAACTCGTCAAAGCCATCGACTCTGGCCTGCGTTAATAAATTCAAATTTGAAGTATATGGAAACTTTTTATGCAGCTTCGTTTCAGGTGAGAAATCAAGGCTCTTCACGCCAACCTTTGCCGAATGCGATGCATCAATATAGGGATCTATGGACACCTGGAAGTTTTCACCGAAAGTTAAACGCAGCCTTCCAAGTTCAATCTGATCTAAAGAACCTATCGCATCAAGAATCTCGTAATCACTTGGAATCTCAAATCCCAATTCACCGGCGCTCCTACGTGCCCGGTTTAGATGTTCCTTAAGTAATTGCGGCTTACCTTTTTCTACTCGAATAGTTTCAAAAAGGCCAACACCAAAGGGCCAGCGATCACTTCTAAATCCCCCAGCAATTGAAAGCAACTTTGCAGCTTTTAGTTCGGTCTCTTCCCATTCCGCGGTCGCATCACTTGACCAAGTTATTCCTGCACCTGCTCCAAACTTCAGTTTCTCGCCATTACGCCAGAAGATTCGGATTGCAACACTAAGGTTTGCCGATTCACCTTCAATCCAACCGAGTGCTCCGCAATATGGACCGCGATCAGTAGGTTCGCTTTCAGCAATAATGTTCATTGCAGATTCTTTTGGTGCGCCACTCACAGAACCTGGCGCCAGAATCTCCTTAAAGATTTGTGCCCATGTCAATTCATCTCGCACTTCTCCCACAACATCAGAAACCAAATGTTCAAGCCCTGGATGTAACTCACTTCTAAATAACTGCGAAACTTTGATGCTTCCCGCTTTACAGATTCGTCCAAAATCGTTGCGCATCAAATCAACAATCATCACATTTTCGGCTCTGTCCTTATCCGAGAAGGCTGCTCCGGTTTCAGATAACTTGCGTGTTCCTTTTATGGGGCTTGTCTTTATACATGAACCTTCACGAGCCAAGAAAAGTTCGGGCGATGCAGATGCAATCTCGATGTCAGGCAATCTCAAGAAGGAAGCGAAAGGCGCTGGGTTCTTATCTAGAATCTTCGAAAATAATGGAGCAAGTGATATCTCCTTTGAAATCTTCGTTGAAAGAATCCGGCAAGCGTTTACTTGATAAACATTGCCCAACTTAATTTGCTCGCGAATGTTGTTTACATAATCCTCAAAGTCCGGCTGCAACATTGAACTCTGCCAAACTTCAGAAAGACCGTTCCACTCCCCGCTCTCAGGAAAACTTTCGCCCCGAATAACTGTCGCAAACTTTGCAAATAAATATTTACCCTCGAAGGTTGTTGATACCGCCCAGAACCCGCCTTCATTTAGCGAATCCGGATCACTGCTTACTTCGATTAAGTCGGTAGCCAGAACCCCTTTCATCCAGAAGAAAGGTCCGTTCAAATCCACGCCCTAACGCTAGATGACCCGAACCGAATAGTCCCGCTTTGGCGCTTGCCCGTTTGGTGCGCTAGATTTGCCCTCTTGATTCTGCAGAAATGTTGAATGTAAGAATGCGGACGTAGCGCAGTTGGTAGCGCGGAACCTTGCCAAGGTTCAGGTCGCCGGTTCGAACCCGGTCGTCCGCTCTGGTGCACCACATGTGACGAAAGCTGCAGGAAAAGATGGTCGGATGGCCGAGAGGCGAGGCTCAGGACTGCAAATCCTGCTACACGGGTTCAAATCCCGTTCCGACCTCCATAATTAACTAACTTAAATTATGGAACTTCTTATAAGTAAGGAATGTCAATGAGTGGGTTAGAGAGATCAGAGCGACCTTGGGGTCGTTATGAAGTTCTTCAAGAATCTGCAACGCATAAAGTTAAATGCATCTGGATGAAACCAGGAACCAGACTTTCATATCAGCGTCACAAGCACCGCGCTGAACATTGGTTCATCGTTAAAGGCACAGGCGAAGTGACAATCGATGGCGCAATCTCACAAGTCAAGCCTGGCGACACCGTTGAATTCAAAGTCGGAGTTCTTCACCGCCTGGCAAATACTGGCAAAGATGAAATTATCTTCGTTGAAGTTCAGACTGGAAGCTACTTTGGAGAAGATGACATCGAGCGCTTGGAGGATGACTTCGGTCGCGCATGAAATAGAAGTTGGGTAATATTCCGCATCTTAAGGTTACTTAAGGATCGTTGGCTCAGCGGTAGAGCACCACATTGACATTGTGGGGGTCACTGGTTCGATCCCAGTACGGTCCACGTTTACGACCAGGGGTTTTACAATTCCTACGCGGTCTAATTATGTAGTTTTTATCTTTTGCCTAACACTTGTCTAACACCTTGTAGGTATATAGAGGAATTAACAGACACTTAGAGGTTCAATTCACGCTTAAAGTTAGTTACTAAGGAACGTTAAGATACGCGTGGAACTATAATTCGACGAACTCATAATTCGGTAGTCGTCGGTTCGAGCCCGACCCGCCCCACTTAAAACCGTTCAAACAAACTGAGACTAGCAATTAACGCCGTTCCATCCTCGACTCTGCGCGCCCCGGAATCGTGTTTACCTCTACTGCGATAATCGACACTAACTTGAGGCTGTTACCGATCTGTTTATAGCCTTTTCCTGCCCGAGCAATTAAGTGCATCGGCTAGACTGAAGATGCAGGCTGTCAATTGACAAGTGCGACACTCAGCTGAGAGTGAGGTTACTCGTGGAATCTCGAAGGATTTCTAATTCATCTGGAAATTCAGGTTTGCTAATCGAAGTAAATAGCCTGACCAAGGTATTTGGTCATGGAAATTCGCAAGTTAACGCAGTAACTGATCTTTCTTTCTCAGCAAAACCGGGCAGAGTCACCGGATTTCTTGGTCCTAATGGTGCCGGGAAAACAACCTCGCTTCGTTGCCTAGTTAATCTCGTCGCACCGACCACGGGAAGCGCGACTTTTAGCGGAATTAGCTACCACGACCTAGATCAACCTGCACACAGCATTGGCGTTTCATTGGGGTTTACTGGAATCCATCCTGGTCGAAGTGCCTATAGTCACTTGAAAGTTTTAGCGACCGCGGGGAAAAAGAACACGGTGAGCCAGGGCTGTAACTCTAAAAACCTTCATGGGCAAACTCTATTTAATTCGGTCTAGGAAACATATCTTCATGGAATGCTCAGCATTTAAGACCTACGCCCAACCCGCCTAGTAACTAGGTATTGC
>Ga0222714_10000102_pt1 | contig 101782 bp, 101 predicted proteins | sample C33_3DmetaG_FD_165048 | JGI IMG/M metagenome (GOLD analysis project Ga0222714, IMG submission 165048) | Estuarine water microbial communities from San Francisco Bay, California, United States - C33_3D | ecosystem: Environmental > Aquatic > Marine > Unclassified | place: USA: California...
GCGAGACTACAATTGATAAGGTTATTGAGAAGATAACACAGAGTTCTAGTATAGTTTAATCCACATTTTGTTATAATAGAAATGAATTATTATAACAAAGTAGAGAACCTAATCCAAAAAAACACCAGAAAATACACATATTTATATAGTTATCCAGAAATGAGTAGGATAATGATTTTCCGGTTACAGAAACTATAGGATACAAAACACAATTATAAACACTGTTTTTTTATAAAAATTGATTACTTTCATACTTTTTTACTATTGTCGTATAATTATAATTACTTACTTGCTTACTTACTATTTAAAATGTCTACCACTACTTTTATTAACGCCAATAATATTCCAAAACATATCGACTCTATCACTGTTTTGGAAGAGGGAGAACCAAAGGATAAAAAACAGAACCTTCCTGCTAAGTTCTTCAAAAATATGGTATTCGGATACTGGTTGCTTCTACGTCTTAAAGAGGATAATGTCATTCAACAAGATGCTTTTGATACGGCATTGGCGGATTTTCTAAAACCTTTTGCTTCTATCAACCAGCAGAACTCTCTATATGAATCCTTTGAAGGTGATTTTAAGATATTGTCCAAAGACCTTAAGAAGATGACCAAGGATAAACTTAAACCCACCAAGGAGAAGAAAGAGAAAAAGGTCAATGATAAAATAAAGAAGGTCGTTGACGCTGAATCTGACCTTGTTTCTCGCATTATTGATGCGGCTTTGAACTCTAATGAACCTGTGAAACCTAAGAGGAAATACTCTAGGAAGAAAACCTCTCAACTTGAGGTTGAAGAGGAACCAAATGTTGAAGAGGAACCAAAGGTTGAAGAGGAACCAAAGGTTGAAGAGGAACCAAAGGTTGAAGAGGAACCTAAGGTTGAAGACGAACCTAAGGTTGAAGAGGAACCAAAAGTTGAACCAAAAAAGGTTAAAGAACCAAAGGTTAAAGAACCAAAGGTTAAAGAACCAAAGGTTAAAGAACCAAAGGTTAAAGAAACAAAGGTTAAAGAACCAAAGGTTAAAGAACCAAAGGTTAAAGAACCAAAGGTTAAAGAAACAAAGGTTAAAGAACCAAAGATTGAAGAAGAGTCAAAGGTTGAAGAACCAAAAAAGGTTGAAGAAACAAAGGTTAAACAACCAAAAAAGGTTAAAGAACAAAAGATTGAAGAAGAGTCAAAGGTTGAAGAACCAAAAAAGGTTGAAGAAGAGTCAAAAGTTGAAGAAGAGTCAAAGGTTGAAGAAGAGTCAAAGGTTGAAGAAGAGGAAGAGGAAGAGGAACTAGTAGAAGAGGAACTAGTAGAAGAGGAACTAGAAGTAGAAAATTTCACATTTAACGATGGGTTCACATGTCTATACGACGCAAAGAGTCTTTCCCTCTACGACAAGGATTCGTATACACCGATTACCGACAGAAAACTCACACGTGTTTCGCTAAACGGTGGTTCAATTCTAATAGACCATAATAATCACGCTTATAACTAAGAGGTCTCGTGTGAAAAAAACAATAACATAAACAAATAAAAAAAAAATGGTGGGGGGTGACCCCCTATTTTTTTCCTTTTATGATATTCAAAGGTTAGTAAAATTGAAATTGTTTTTTTATAATATATTATTTTAGTAAAACAGTTACTTATAATAAAATGCCGAAAAACATAACCGGAGGTAAAGGACATAAGAAACAGGCGAGTAAAGGAGTGAATGTGGTGCAACGTGATTACAAGATAACATCTCCGATGGAAGTAGAAGGGTATGTCGAAAAAATCATCGGTAACGGCATGATTCTGGTCAATAGCACCAATGGTAAACACATCGGTCTTATTTGCACTATTCGCGGCAAATTCAAGGGACGATTCAAGGCTAATAATAAGATTGAAAAAAATGGTATTGTTATTGTTGGTCTACGTGAATGGGAGTCTCCTTTCAAAACTGCTGACCTTTTATTTGTTTCGAATGAGAAATTTAAACCGGATTCTGATGATGGTATTGACTTTAAACTTAACACACACCAACAGGATGATGTTGACTTTTCACTTAATGATAATGATTGTGATCACCTTTCACCTAATATACTACAACACGAACACCCCGACTTGGACTTAGACTTAGACTTAGACTTTGACTTGGACTTTGACGATATTTAGACTTATTTTATTAATTCTTTTATAGACCCTTGAATATTTTTTTACTTCGCTTAAAAATGGAACGCCAAAAGGTGTTACACAAGATGTAAAAGAGCAACACACCGTTTCAAATGTTCATCGGTTTAAAAATTGATTTTTATTATTTTTTTAATTTTTTAATTTATAAATTTATAACAGTAATAAATGAACTGGCATTCAAATATTTGTTTTATATGTTTAGACGATTTTACTTTATCAAATCCACGATTATTCTTTCATCATTGCATTCATGCAGTATGTCGCGATTGCCTAACAGTAAAAATAGATTATTGTGATATTAAAAAAAGGTTAAATATTAAAGATTTGAGATGCAATTACGGTCATTGCAATAAACCGATATTAATAGAAGCTTTGGATAGAAATATGAACATACACAAATTGAACGAAAATGATTCTGTTTATGTATACAATTATTCATCATACGACGTACCAGACGAGGCTGAGTTATTAACCAAAGACAATTTACAAGAAATAATGATTAAGTCACAGGGTTATAAATTACCAGATATCAATGAAAAAACGCAGATTGAAATTAGTAAACTCAGGCGATTTACGTAATCAGAATGCTTGGTTTTATTTCAAATAATGGAAATTAAAATTATTTGAAATAAATCATTTTTTACACCTTTGAAGAATTAAACCGATGAAGATTTCAAATGGGACGCCGTAGGCGTCCCATTTGGAAACTTATCGGTCATAATCCTTAAGAACAAAATGGGACTTCGTCCCATTTTAATTCTTCAAGGGTTTAAAATGGCACGCCTGCCATTTTATTCTTTCAAAGTGATGCCCAATTACAGATTTGAACGGCACACTTCGTGCCGTTTCAAATCTTCAATGGTCTATAATACAGGGTAACTAGCCTGAAGTAAAACACCACACTGACCATCGCCATTATTGTATTCATCTCCACGTCCAAGACGAATATACCCATTCTCTCCCCAAGTTTTACCCCAAGAGTTCTTAATAATATAATAATCACCATCTGTGTCTGTGCCATACCCTACCGCTAGAACACCGTGGTCTAACCCTGTCCCACACGAACCCTTCAATACACCAGAACTATATAACTGAAATGCCTTTTCATCTGCCTGAATTGCAACAGCAACCGGATGATTCATAAGGGCAAGCATCATCTGTTTGTCACTTGACGGAGGAACGTCAATAAACTTAGAAACAGAAGAACCCTTAACATTGGTGCAACTACTGGAACAGTCCCCACGCTTCTTTGTCGTGCCCGAAAAATACGGATAGTCTTCCTCTGTACAAAGACCACCATTCTTACCGATCCAAGAGAACGCATTATCCATCAACCCGCCATCACAACCATTGTCACTTCCCCCGTTTCGGATCTTATCACAATCCACAAGTTGCTGTTCGGAAAAACTAACTAACGAACCATATTTAGCGAAATAAACACCCTCCAATGCACCAGTGGTTGAAAAACTCCAACAAGAACCACATTGTCCCTGGTCTTTAACAGGGGTCACACCACCCTTATCAACCCAATTTACCGACGTATCGACATCTCCAACAAGAACAACCGAACTATTCCTTTTTTTTTTATAATTACCCAAAAATCCACGAAACTCAACAGAGCTCATACCCGAAAACTGATTGTGAGCAAGTATTGAACCATTATCCTGTGCATTATATGAATGAATGTAATTATCATTTTCATACCAATTATTAAATGTCTTCATATAATGTTCATCATTATAAAACGATACATTATGACGATTAGACCACGAATTAAACCGGTCATTCAAATCATAAGATGAAACAATACTAACAAGGAAAAAAGGAACAATGAATCTGAACATTATACATATATAATAGATTATTTTTTATATAGTTATTTAAATTATATTATCACATAACAAGTTCTTTGCTTCCAATTTGATATATAATATAATAATAATTGTTTATTTACACCTTTTAACCTTTCAATTGCCGATTTATATAACCCTGAAATCGCCTACGGCGATTTCTCGGATATAACAAAGGCAATTTTTTTGCGAAGCTTACGGTTACAAAGTAACAGTTGCCAATTCACATCAAAATACGCCGACCCTTCGGGATCGGCGTTTGAAATGTGGAAATGGTGTAAAAAAATGGTTCGGGTTATCATCCAATGGTTACTTTCAAATCCTTAAATTTACTATTCCAAACTTCCAACATCTCCAAACTTATACTTCCGCAGTGAACGTGTGCCTCCCAAAAATACTTACAAAACGCCCATTTAAATTCCATCTTACTATTATTAATCTCAGGATGATTAATAACCAAATAATCACGTACATTTACAGGAAGTAAATCCCATTTACTCGGAGGTAAAACGTAAGATAATTGCAACTCCGGTGAAAACGACTCAAAATTTGGTTGAATGAACTCCATTGAAAAATCAGGTAAATATTCAATCAAGTCAACAAACAATGGCGGATAATCATATTTGTATGTCCATTTCCAATTAGGACATTTACCACAATAATATTTTAACGTCCATTCCAATCCCTCCATGTAATTATTACATATGATCTTTATATTTTCTTCGTCGCGGTGACAATTTAGAAGTGCCTTATAATATCTACGCTCCCAAAATGGTTCAGTTGGACATATATAATGTTCGATATTTCTATCGATTAATGGTATGGAATTAAAAGCATACTCGCGCTCCTTTTCAGTATCTACCTTCCAAATTTTCTTAGAAAACCGGTCCCTAGATTTATACTCATCGAGAATATAGTTTTGTTCACTATCAGAAATGTCGCGAATGAGAAGTTTAAATACTCTCCAATTTACAGTCATATCGTCTTTAATTATAAAAAGATTAGGTTTATTACCGATACGCTTTCTGTAAATATGCATGAGTGTTTCTAGACCGTGCGTCCTTATATTTAAACCCGGAAAATGCGGTAAAAAATCATTTCCTAATAAGAAACACATAAATACATAATCATAAACTCGTCTAAATTCATTAACACTGCAATCCATCTCAATAACCAACTGACTACACATTTCTTCTATATCAACGACATAAGGTTCCTTATCGTCTGGTTTTATATCACTATTTACGTTCATAAACGCGGGTGCTTCTCTGAAGATATATCCTTTATTATAATATTGTCTATTGAAAATAGTCAACATAATCAAGTCAGAATCCAAACCGTATAGAAGCATATTTTCATCCTTATTATTTACATCGCGAATATACTGAAAGATTTTATGCTCACCTTCTCCTCTTATATCCGATGCCGAAACAATAATTTTCTTAACACCATACAATTGTTCTTTTCTATCAAAATGTCTAGTGACTATTCGCGATAAGTTATTCATAAAATCGGTTCCAGGTGTAATATGTGCTGTACTCCATGAATCTACATTTGCATTGTTTATAAATGTGTTTTTCGCCATAAAGTCACCCCTGAATCTGCGTGTCCTCTGCTGGTTCATTTTGGCAAAAGGAGCAACACCGTCAAAAGCAATATAAATTGTATTTGATGGAGATATAAGTTTTATATAATCTTCAATTGTATGTATAACAGTATGTATTAATTTCAGTTCAAAATTATCATCAGATTGTTCAATATTACGAACAGCATCATACACAATTGAATTACAATCCATATACATATTATTAAAAAACATTGGTGTATAATAACTCAACGGCTTTAAAACATTGCCGTGTTTTTTAACAACAGATGAAAAATAACTAGGTATACCCATTCTTAATGATATATTCGTAAATATTTAAGTTGATTTGATAAAAACATAAATATATTTGGGATTTTATTAATAAATTTAAAAAAAAAACGAATATAGTCACGATAAAAATGTTTTCTTTAGCAAATTGTATTAATATATATAACTATATTATATATATTTCAAGAAATGAACATAAAAAACGGAGAACAATCGGTAAAAATAAAAATAATCGGTGATAGTGATGATAAAAAGAAAATCGGACTTATAAAAAACAGGATTGAATATATCAATGACATTATAATAAATTGCGTTCTCTCATTGAATGAATACAAACGATTACATATATACGGAAACAGTGACGTGCACATTTGTTCTTCGTCGCTGGACGATTTATATAACTCAAATAAACTCTTATCAACAAATATAGATACATTTAAAACAGATGAATGTATAGACAAACTCCAAAAAATTATTGATAAATTATCATTAATAATGTCTAGTTTCGGTACAAGGAATATGGAAGATTTATTATATATAACATTTGGGTCGGAATTTAAACAAGTGAAAAATAATCCTATACTAAATTCGAAGTTGGAATTAATAAGAAAACATTTCCACCCCATATGTTTTAAAATAGTGAATGATAAATTAAAAAACAACACTGATAAAAATCAATCTTGCTGTATTGATAAAATAACAGATACATCAATACAACTAGAAAAATCACCAAACCTGGAATGTTTTGAATACGACGGAAATATAAATTCGTTCATGTTTAATATTAGTAGTTCAAAGATTGTTTTTCGTAGCGAGATGAATAAATTGATGATTGTAACTGGTTATTTTGATGACTTGGATCTAGATTTCTTTGATTGCGAGTATATATCGTATAGAAAAGAAGAATTATACAAGCGAATTATTCAAGACAGCGAATCAGACGAAAGTATAATTAAACGTCAACTTAAAGCAATGACTTTACGAGACATTTTAATATACGGAAACGAAGACATTGTAAAAAAATACAAGACAATATTAAATCAAGCTAAAAATATAAAAAATGATAGGATAGAACGTTCCATTCAACGATTTACGGATATTAACATGACATCGCAAAGAAGTATGTTGATAAATTTGTTAATTTATAATAAAGACCAGGAAATACAATACATAACTTATTTACTTTACGACCTAATTACAATGGGTTCTACAAATGAATCTAATGAACAGATGATTATATACGAAAGTTTTCCACCCAAAGTAAAAGAATACTTTAAAGATGCTATGAAACATACACTAAGTTATACCCAAGATATGAACCAAAAATATGACCTATCGCGAGTCACATTAGAACAACAAATATATATATTGAAAGTTCCGGATAATGTAAAAGAAAAGGCAATGATGAAAATGAAAGAAATAAAAGGAAAATCCGACGAGTCGGGTGCGAAAGCGAAACAATATCTTGAAGGACTATTAAAAATACCATTTGATAATTATAGAACAGAACCAATTTTAAAAGTAACAAAAGAACTCAATACCAAGTTTAAATTATCATTGGAACGCACAATTAATGACAAATCATTAAGTAAAATAGAACGAAAAGACAATTATACAAACCTAGAGATATTGCGTTACGTAACATTGATAAACAACGAAATTGAACAAATTTTCGACAAAAAAACTTATTTGTCTAATTTAAATTCAAAAAACATAAATGCCGTATTCAAGTATTTAAAAAAAAACAAGTTAATAGAACTCACTGTTCCTGCATTTAATAATTTGAACGATGAACAGAGAAGAAAAAAAATAACAACAATAGTCAACAATTGTTCTTACAAAGAAATTATATCAATAAACAGTAGTATTCATAAAAATGAAAACCATTACGAAAAAATATACGCGGAAAATTTACATATTAAAAATGAGATAAATTGCTTAGGAAGTCAAATAAAAGAGATAGAAAACGCATTAGACGAATCTGTATATGGGCATACACACGCAAAGAACCAGATTATGAAAATAATATGTCAATGGATTACTGGAGAACAAAAGGGTTATTGTTTTGGGTTCGAGGGTGCTCCGGGAGTTGGTAAAACATCACTTGCTAAAAAAGGTTTATCAAATTGCCTCATAGACACCGATGGTTCAAAAAGACCTTTTTCATTTATAGCACTTGGTGGTTCCTGTAACGGTTCTACATTAGAAGGACACGGTTTCACATATGTGAATTCATCTTGGGGTAGAATAGTCGATATACTGATGGATTCCAAATGTATGAACCCAATTATATATATAGACGAATTGGATAAAGTAAGTAAAAGTGAACACGGTAAAGAGATTATAGGTATTTTAACTCATTTAATTGACTATACCCAAAACGATGGGTTTCAAGATAAATATTTTAGTGGCATAGACATTGATTTATCGAAGGCTCTAATTATATTTTCATATAACGACCCGAGTCAGATAGACCGTATATTATTAGATAGAATTCACAGAATAAAATTTGACAATCTCACGACGGAAGAGAAAATAGTTATCGTAAACAAATACATCATACCCGAAATAAATAAGAAAATGGGGTTTTCAAATATAATAGAACTAAATGAAGACATTATTATAAACATCATAAACTTATATACAATGGAACCTGGTGTAAGGAAACTAAAAGAATTACTATTTGATTTATATGGTGAAATAAATATTGAATTACTTAAAACCAATTCGGATGTTGGAATGTTACCAATAAAGATTACAATGGAAGACATAGAAAACAAGTATCTAAAGAAATATTATAAAGTGCGTGAGAAAATGGTTCAGACCGATAATCGTAATGGGGTTATAAACGGTTTATGGGCAAATGTTCTCGGAAAGGGTGGTATAATACAAATTGAAGTTTCATTCTGTCCGTCAAATACTATACTAGATTTAAAACTTACAGGTATGCAAGGCGACGTAATGAAAGAAAGTATGAATGTTTCCAAGACTGTCGCTTGGAATTTGACGACCGATACGATAAAAAAAAAAATATACAAAGAACAAGAAGACAATAAATCCAAGGGTATACACATTCATTGCCCAGAGGGGGCAGTATCAAAAGACGGTCCGTCTGCAGGAACTGCGATAACCCTTGCTATATACAGTATATTAAATAACTTGAAAATCCGATGTGATGTAGCAATTACAGGCGAGATAGACCTTATAGGAAACGTTACAGCAATTGGTGGATTAGAAGATAAAATACTTGGTGGTATAAGAGCGGGTGTAAAAAAATTTATATTCCCAAAAGAAAACGAAAGAGAATATAATGAATTTTGTAAAAAAAACCGAACATACGAAGGTATCGAGTTCATTATGGTAGAGAAGGTTGAAGATACATTCAAACACATTTTTGTCTAATTGTATATATATAACAAATTCGATGGAATTAAATTTAACTAATGTCATATATTTATTTTTAAGATTATCACCATTTATAATTGTTGGTTATTTCATATTACAATCATTATTTGAATCTAGCACGAAAGGATTATTCTATTTAGCTGGTCTTTTAATAACAACTATATTCACTATTTTAGCAAGCCGTTCTGAAATATTTAAAGGTGACCCAGACCAGGGCAACACATCTTGTAGAGGTGCTACATTGGGAAATGGACCGATTTCATATATGCCACTGAGTCAGATGACTTTGGTATATTCTTTCACATATGTGCTAACAATTGTAATAAAATATGGCACGACAAACATGAATATAGGAACGATCTTAACATTTGCGATTTTAATAATAGCAGATTGGTTCGGTAATAGAAATTGTATAAAAATTCTTCCGAATCTATTAGTAACCTGGGTTGTTGCCTTTGGTATTGGTTATATGTGGACGACATATTTAATGAATACTGGATATGATATAGTTTTCTTCCAAGGAATTTCAGATGCTAACGTATGTAAAATGAACACAAGTAATTTTCGTTGTAGATTGAAAACATAATAAATGATATATATTACTGTAAAATATTTCATTTATTCATTAAAGTACTCTTTATTCGCATTAAACCATTTAACTAGATCTTTCGATATTTGAGCGCGGTAAATATCCTCGTGTATATAACGGTTGCTCGCACCGCGGTCTTTAAATTTAATTAAAAAATTATAAAATGTTACAGACAGCACCTGTTCGTTATAAGTTGAATATAAATCAACTGCATTGAATAATTCGTACCCCTTGCGCGAATTAACTGAATTATGAAATTCGTACAACATAGTTTTTAAATGCGATTTAGTAGTTAAGGTATTAAAATTCAGACTATTCATATAATTTCTGGAATGTTGTGAACATTCGGGACATGGTAAATTGGTGCATATCATATAAATATTTTTTAATAATTCATTACGTAACTTAGAAAAATGTTCATCTTTTATTTTTTCAGCAATTGTATGTAGAAATATCCATGTAGGACTACCCCAAGTCATACCATTGCTCCCACTTCGGTATGTTAAAGCGGGTGAATTCATAAAATTATTACGTGTGATATTTGCAGATTTCATAGTTGAATTTAATTGCGGCATTGAAGGTGCAATAATATTCTTATCGGTTTGTGATATAACCATTTTCATAGAGGAACTGGTTCTTCTCGATTTTCTACTAAACATGAGATTGCCTTATATACATCTTTGAGGATTTAAATGTTAGAATCTGTATATAATAAAAAATAATATAAATATTATATCGCTGTTTTATATAGTTGTAATATGGAAAACAAACAATTATTAATAGAAAATATAAAAGAATGGGTTAAAATAGACAACGAATTAAGGGAACTAAAGAAACAAGAAAAAACCCGAAAAAACAAACAAGATGAATTATCAAAAAGTTTAATTGAAATAATGAAATCAAATAAAATAGACGAATTCGATATCAACAAAGGAAAAATTATATATAAAAAAAGGACTGTGAAAAAACCTATAACTAAAAAGAATTTATTAGAAATCCTATCTAAATATTACAACAACGACCTAACTACTGCGTCTAAACTAAATGAATTTATTATGGATAATAGAGAAGAAACGACAGTTGAAACTATATCGAGAACAATCAATCCTTAAATTTTATATCGTATACGCCATTTATAAATGTATATTCACCGATCACAGTCGGGTTCTCATTTTGCATCATAATGTCTTCCATTTTATAAACATTTGAAAATTTATCCATATAATAAATAATGCCGTTGACATCTTCGCCGAAAATATCCACAGTTTGATTTTGATTCTCAGAACTGACTGTATCTTTAATTAAACCGTGTGGAACCCCTTTTGAATGTGTTCCGCAGAATTCGGTGTCTGCTCGTCTTCTTCTAGTGCATTGGTCACCATTCGCCTTACAAGCGCTACACCTATTTGTTACTGGTATTGAATTTTTCAACCGCTTTCGCTTATTAAAATCATTGGATTTCAATGTTAGTTTTTGATAATCAAATATAAACCTCATAAGTTCGCTTGTTTTGACGTCTCCTAAATCCATACTTTTGACCTTATCGCCGATATCTGACTTAAATGACCTGATATAAGTTACAATCGTTTTATTAATGCGTGACTCCATCGTGTATACTGATAATATATGGTATATATTTCTAATTCAATTTTACAAGTTAAAAAAAAATAAGTGTATAAAGAACGCATATATTAGAATAGTTTATGCACCTTCGTAAACAGCATTTGGGCACTATAACATGCATCACGTAAATATTGTTTAACCATTGATTTATCTGCTGTATTTGCAAACGCAATACGGACTGTGCTTTTGGTATCGTGTGGATGGAATTTTCTAAAACCACAGAATGAAAGAGTTTTATCACCGATGTAATGTTTATCGTATAAAATAAACTCGATTGCTTTACCTATTGTATAATCCTCATCATGCAATAAAATATCATAACAATTCTCAATTGTAGTCTCCCCTGTATTTATAGTCACAGCGTCAGCATCAATGTCCTTAATGAACGAAGCGAATTTATCTGTTAGCACATTCGCGCCCTGTTTAACTATTTCTCTATTTTCATACGAACCAATAGTCTCAATTGTGAAGTCGTAACTATCTGGTATATAATGTCGCTGTGCGTCTAAAATATAGAAGTTCTTCTTCTGAAATTCAATTTCTTTAGTGGGGATATCGTTCGATTTCATAACCTTCTCTTTTTCATTCCACACCGATGTTGCCTTCGCCATGTCTGGGGTAAATCCATAAGTACAATTACATACGGCATTGAATTTTGCGTCTTCTTTTGCATTTGATATAGAGAAATCTGCTACCAATTTAAGTCGTTCCCCTGGTATGTTATTTCCAATTTTCGGTCTTAGTCTAGCAAAATCAATGTAACATTTCGTGATTTCATTTGGAGGAAATATACGCTTCGTCTCGTCACTTGTTAGATAATTCCCGTTCGCTTTATTTTTAATTTTGAAATCAGCAGACGTTACATAATCCATATCATCTGTATCATTTTGCTTATCGATTTCCAATTGATATTTACCAGGTAACAATTCCAATTCATCTGGACCCAAGAATATCGGAATACAACTTAATCGCTGTTTTAGAATTTCATTATGTAATCGTGTTGTATTAATCTCGATATTACATTGGTTAGTTTCATATGTATCGGTTTTAATTGCTACAACTGGTATCTCACTTAAAATGATTCTACGTAGTGCATTTGCTAAACTGACATTTAAACCACTAAGTGTAAATTTATAAACGCCGAACTCTTCTGAGATATTAGATATTTTTGGATCCATGATAATGAGTATATTATTATAGATTATAGTTATATTTTTAAATCAATTTTACAAAGAAGACAAGTAACATTATGAACATCAAGACACAATCACATAACTATAGACGAACGATGAAAATAGTAAAAAAAAATATATACATTACAATTTAACCCATCCATACGGTTTATAATCGTCCAATACGGATAACCATTTCTTATGTTCTGGATGTTTCTTCACATAAGAAGTAACGGAAAACGTCCGACCACAGGACGAACCAAATCGCCCGTGGAAATTAAGTGTTTTTGCTAGAGCGCTATTTGTAACTTTTCCATCGGTCGCTCCATATGGAGTATAATTATACATATCATCTATTTCTGAGTGTTTACATATACCTCGGGCAGTTTTGTGCACCCTATTTTCTTTCGTATCGTAATGGTCTGCTATTACTTCCTTTGCTATTGACAAGTTAATTTTACCATAGTGTTTATGATTTAGTAGATAATCTAGACGATGACTACGAGAACCGAGACTGGTGCTAAGGTCGGAGTGGTCCGTATCGGTGGTTTCTAAACTACGTATTTCAAAACTCAATGCGGAGTTCATTCCATATATAACGCCATTATTCATTCGTTTTACATTCTGAATGTTTTTCCCTATTTCGTGGACCATTATTTCGCCGTCATTTATATTCCCGTATAACCACGAACAAGAATAATCACCAGCGCTATCTTTCGACATAATATCTATACAATCGTCAAGATTATTTGCGTATTGCATCAATTTACGTATCCTACAAAAGTAAGGCAGTCCGAATTTTGGTTTAAAATTAATATGAGCAATGGTTGTTTCACAACCTATTATTCCATTTTCACATAAAAACCAATCGGAACTACTCGCTACAAATCCAGCAGAACTTTGCATCTTGAATACATTTCCATTCGTAGGTTTAATCGTCATAACAATGTTTAATAATTGCCCTGTAAGGAAATCCGAATGTGTATTATGTGCCATGACTATATCGCCCTTCTCGGTTGCTTCGCCTGTAGCAATAAAAGCACTACACCGCTCAGAACCACCGTTTTTATAGAATGAATATAATGATAAGAATGAATTCCAGGCTATCAAAAAACGGAGAGTAATATTAACCCCCTTTTTCCTAGCACCGGCAACAATTCCCCTTAATTCGTTGTATATTTCAGGACACTTTTTTTTCACTATATTATAAATGTGTTTGTCACAATCCTCCATATATTTTTTGAATGAAATTTTGAAATGTTCATCTACCATAAATGGTAATATAGTCAAAACCCGCTTTAAATCTTCATATAATAAATACCCGTGGGCGTATCCTCTATCATATGGTTCACCGTATATTGTAATATGCTTCCAACCACTTTTTTCGAAATCTATATGCCCTTGAACTTTTTTATTCTTTACCGTTTTATTTTTCGCTTTTTTTTTATTGGAATCACTCATATAATATATTACACTATAATATATTATGTATCGTAATATGATTATTTGAACATCATAGTCAGAATCAATAGAAACATCAAAATGAATGGCATCAATACTAGAGCCCAAGCGATTGGGGTGGCTCCTGTATTACACATTAAATTGAGTATCCAAGTCCAAAATATAATATATAATAATTTAACCGTAAATATTAGAGTTGTGCTTGTAACATCACAAGACAGATTTCCTAGACAATACACATTATTACTTCCCATATTTTGTATAGATGCTATGAGTACAAAAAAAAGTGAAATTACTAAATAAAAATGAGATGGTCCGCATAATTTGGTGAGAGGATTTAGATTCATCATGTGTATATATTTATTATATATATATAAACGCTTCGACAATTGTATATTTCAAATATATATACAATTGACTAAATATGAAACTTATTACGCCAATAAAGGTGAATGTTCATTGTATAATTTTCCTGCAGGTTGGTCTAATACATTATCGTTCTGTTGATTATTTAATGATTGAACATCATATAACATTTTTGAACCAGCTGTTGTACCAAACCCAGTTGCGACGTTTAACTGGGGTCCGTTAAAAATTGCATCTAACATTCCTCCTCCTTTCGTCTTCCTTTTTTTTAAACTTTTCTTTTTTTTACCACCCGAAAAATTAGCACTGGAAGACTCAGTACCATATGATTCTGAAAGACTGCTACTATGGTCATTTAATGGATAATAATGACTAATAGGCACTGATTCTAAATGTTGTGAACCACCTTTTACTTTACGTTTGTTTTTATTGGTTTTTGATTTTTTGTTCTTTCGTTTTCCGCCAGTTAAACCACAACCACACCCACCTCTCTTACGGTTATTCTTTTTAGTAGAACTTCTCTGTTTTCTAACGCGCTTAGTCAACAAACCCATTGTATATATTTACGTATATATTTTTATTCAATGTCGACGTGAGTCAACATATGGCGTCTACAACAAGGACGGGTCAAATGAAGATCATCTAAAATTTTTCCTTCGGCCGTCTTATCCATGTTGTTTTTAGTTAAGTATACAACCTTATCGATAGAAACACCTTCCTTCATTTTCGCTTCCCTTACCTTACTTTGGAAATATCTATATTTATCGGCTAAAACAATGCCACATGTGAAGCATTTAACGGGAATAATCATTATATGTAAAGTATAATATATGTTTATATAAATTTTTTTATAATCAATTTTACCAGTTATGCACGAGAAAAAGTATGATTATAGTGTATAATAAATTAAAATATGAAATCTTATATTTTTATAGCTTTTTTAATATTAATTGTATTTGTATCGTTGACTATTGGAGTGACGAATACTTTATATGAAGGACAAAGTGTAATTAAGGATAATGGTGAGACCTATATAATAGACGGTGATAAAAAACAAATGAGTTTAGACGCAAGTGGAAATATATATACAAAAGACGCAGAAGGAGATTCACAATATAAGATGGACGCAAGCGGAAACGTTACAAAAAATGAGGATTGGAACGCCGATACAGCTTTTCCTGAGTATCACGATTCTGCAAGTTCTCTTATTCAAGAAGACCCGAGACTGAAACAAAAAAAAATGTACGTTAGAGGAAAAGATGGAAAATTGATAGAAGTTCCTTGGACCGGTTCACAAACCGATATAAACTACAACGAACCTGGATATTTCAGATACCAACCGTCTACTTTTGTTCCCAATTACGAGGATTCTGTATATCTAAGTCGTTTGACTGGATACAGCACAACGAAACCAATAGAGGATACGGCATCCAAAATGGGTGGGTTCTGTGAATATCATAAACACTCACCGATAAAAATAGAAGAAGAATGTGGTAAATTAGAAAAAGACGCGTGTGCCTCTACGTCTTGTTGCGTATTATTGGGTGGTAGTCGTTGTGTTGGTGGAAACGAAAATGGTCCTACAATGAAGGCGAATTATGGTGATATAACAATATTAAACCGCGACCATTATTTTTATAAAGGTAAATGTTACGGAAATTGTCCGCGATAAATTTGCCGCGATAAATTGTCCGCTCTAAATCACTACTCTTTCTATACAACCGTTATGCGTTTCATACTCTTCACATTCAATTCGTTTTATATAAAATGTATTGAGTTCAACACTATTGAAATAATTACCTACTAACTCTCCACTATCAAGGTAAATGTGAGGTTGTCCTTTGTATTCTTCTAGTTGGTCTGTATAACTATGTGGTATGCCATCTACATGGATTAGTTCAAATGTATTGTCTATATCGAAATCTTCTACTATATAATCTCGTATTCTCAAAAATGCATATTTAACTGTCCAATTCGGAGGTATATTATAAAAGCATCGTCTATCTGTATAAGCAAGTTTTACTACGAATTGTGACATGATTTGCATTTTATGTTGTTCTAATATAAAATTTTATAAACAAGAAAAAATCAATTTTACACATATGAATAATCTAAGTTATTCCCATATTAGATGTTATTTTTTCGATTACCTTATCTATTGTAGTCTCGCGCGGAGCGCTCGGGAACAAATTCCGTTGTATGTTTAGACATTTCAAAGAAAATTCGGAATCCATATCCTTATATTCTTCTGCATTGTTCTCCTTCTCTTTCTTGAGAGTTTGTAAGGTTCTCTTTGTTACTTCGTTGATTCCTTTTTTAAGTGTTTCTAGAGAACCTTCTTTGTCCCATTCATTGTCTTCTTTGATATAAATTGTCTTACGCTTTTTATCACTACAATGAATGGGACGTTTATTCTGTCCCAATTCTTGTAAACTCTCTATGAATAACCTGGAAATCCCTTTAATATACCCGTTTTCTGCTTGGTTCTCTAGATCTTCAAATGAAACTTGTATTTGTTGTAGAAACTCGGAAAAGTTCAATGCGTCTTTACAGTCTTCGTTTAAAAATACTTGTAAATTGAACTGATTATTGTTGTTAGTTGTGTTGTTATTACCTATCTTTGGTATTATACCCTTTATTGTATTGTGCATCTCTTTGTTTTGGTGCAGCAATTCGTCGGTTTGATTATTTTTAGAAATTAGCAAATTCATCAGCTCGTTATTTTGTTCCATTGATTTCAATAATAGGTTTTTGTAATCTAGGGGTTTTGAATCATCGCGCAATGTTATTTCTTGATTTTCATCAATATTTGGGGATTTATCTAAACATTTACGTTTGTGATTGTTAAGACTCTGTCTGTGTTTATAAACCTTTCCGCAATCACATTTGAATGCTAAGGGGATTTTTTGGGATTTATTGTAAGTATTTTGTAAGTATCCTGTAAGTATTTTATGTTTACCAGTGGAAGTGTGTTTATTAAAGTCTTTTTTATTACAGCATATATAAGAACAATTCAAGCACTCGAATGTCTGGGGATTTTTTGGGATTTTTATGTAAGTCATTTGTAAGTATTTAATACTTACACAAAAAAATCCCCTAAACCACACGAAAGAAAACAACAAAAAAAGTTATGCTAACAAATAATTCTTTAAAAAACACGTTTTACTGCATTATGCTAAGAACTGGTTTTTTATGTTTGCTTATAAAAAGTTGCTGAAAAAGTATTTTTATAAAAATGAAAATTGGACATTTATAAATGTCCAATTTTCCGAAAATTAAAAGAGAATCCAAACCAACAAAGAATATCAATCCGCTATGCGGATTGATATTCTTTGTGGTCAATGACCGATAACCATTTGAAAGCGCACCCTACGGGTGCGGATTAAAAGGTTCGTCGGTTTAAATCGTGTTTTTTTTTCTAAGTTTTACACTATTCCGGAACTTTGTGTTATTTTTTCGATTACCTTACCAATTGTAGTCTCGCGATCCGCACTCGGAAACAAATTCCGTTGTATGTTTAGACATTTCATGGAAAATTCGGAATCTCCGTCTTTGTATTCCTCTGCATTGTTCTCCTTCTCTTTCTTGAGAGTTTGTAAGGTTCTCTTTGTTACTTCGTTGATTCCTTTTTTAAGTGTTTCTAGAGAACCCTCTTTGTCCCATTCATTATCTTCTTTGATATAAATTGTCTTACGCTTTTTATCACTACAATGAATGGGACGTTTATTCTGACCCAATTCTTGTAAACTCTCTATAAAAAGTCTAGAAATTCCTTTAATATACCCGTTTTCTGCTTGGTTCTCCAAATCTTCAAATGTAACTTGTATTTGTTCTATAAACTCGGAAAAGTTCAATGCATCTTTACAGTCTTCGTTTAAAAATACTTGTAAATTGAATTGATTATTGTTGTTAGTTGTGTTGTTATTACCTATTTTTGGAATAAGTTCTCGTATTGCATCGGATTGTTCCTTGATTATGTTTGCTTGTTCTTTATTTTGAAGAACCATTTCTTTGTTTTGTAGAACTAGTAGATTCATAATCTCTTTATTTTGCATTATAATATCCATCATAGAAGGTTTTTCTTCTGGGTTTTCCTTATAAGAATTACAGACGATAGAACAAACATTTTTATGTTTATACAAAGATGACATATGCTTATACGTTTTACCGCATTCACAATTGTATATTAAGGCATTTTTCGGCATATTTTCATTAGTCATTATTAGTCGTTTATGTTTTGCAGACAATAAATGTTTATTATAATTAGATTGTTTACTGCATTTGAAGTTGCATATTTCACAGCATTTTTGTTCGGCATTTTTCGGCATTTTTTCCATTAGTCTAATTCGTCTAAAATAGACTAACAAAAAAAATGCCGAAACCGAACGAACAAAAAATGCAAAAAAAGTTATGCTAACAAATAATTCTTTGAAAAACGAAATTTACTGCATTATGCTAAGAACCCCAAAATTCAAAAAAGTTGCTGAAAAAGTATTTTTAAAAAAGTAAAAATTGGACATTTATTTTTGTCCAATTTTCCGAAAATCAAAAGAGAATCCAAATCGTGTTTTTTTCTAAGTTTTACACTTTTGCACATTTAGAGCAACGCGTATTTTAAGGCAGGTATTTTTTAGTTTTCGTGTTCTATTTGATGGTTTCTTTACATATTTTTCTGTTCTATTATATGCTCCCTTAAATATATTTTCATATTTTTCCTTTGGTATATCTTTTACACCTTTGCACATTTAAAACGCCGATTTTATATATCGCAAACCAGCAAAGCTGGTTTGCTGAATATAACAAAGGCGGTTTATCAGTGGCAAAGTAACAGTTGCCAAAGCACATTCAAAGACGCACGACCTGAAGGGTCGGCGTTTAGAATGTGCAATGGTGTATAACCTTTTCTATATTTTCTTTTTATTTTTCTTTACTTCATCTAATATAAACTTTACTTGGTCTTTATGAACTTTATACGCAACAGGTTTTCTGTTATGTCTTTTTATTTCACCATTTTCATTATATTTATCAACCCATCTTAATAAACTTCGTACAGAACATTTGAATATTTTACATACTTCTTCCTGTGTTTTGTCTTCTGTTAAATAATTATTCAACCGCAGATAATTTATAATCTTCGCTTTTATGAGTAGGCATTAAATTATATAATAATTATATTATATGATATAAAAATTTGGAATAAAAAAATGTTTATAATTAATTATATTTATTTTACAGAGTTATAAAAATTATATGCTAATAAATGAATGTTAATAATTATACTTCATTATCTTGTTCAAGAATAACAAGAGGTTTTTTAACTTTTTTATTGATAATAATTTTGGTCTTTGGTTTAGGTTCAATAATTACTTCTTCTTCAACAGATACTATTTCATTTTGAACTTCATCAATAAGTTCAGTATTTACTGAACTTGTATAATCGTGTTCTTCTGTTTGAACTTGTGCTTTTACAATACCTGTAATAAATTGTTGTGCTTGTTTTTTATTATTTTCAATCTCTTTCTCTAATTGTTTGATGAGTGTATCATTATATTCACAATACTCAACAATTTCTTTTTGGCGTTCAAGCGATGGGATTGTGATTTTTATATTACTAATGTATTCTTTTGAAATATGTTGTAATCCTACTCCTACAAAACCTTTTTGTAATACTTCAATATTAATTGAAAGATAATAATATATATACTTTACTAATTGTCCTGTATTAATTTTAATTACAAAATTGTCAGTAGAACACGAAAATTTACCACTATATTTAATGTTAGCGGTTCCACCTGTTCCAATAATTAAACATTCATCTTCATAATCATATTCATCGCAGTATTTACTACAATTTTGAGATGAAGTATAAAATTGATATTCTCCGTATTTTTCACCATAAGATGCTTGTCTTTTACTTTTTGGTAAGAACTTACAAACTTCTCCAAGTGTTTTCACAACATTCTCACCAAATATTTTTTGATTACTCAAACAAAACGCGTTCAACTGTTTCAATTCTGCAATTTTCTCATTACTTGTTTTGTTTGCCTTTTCATATATGAAATCTAAATATTTTACGATTTCTTGTTGGCGTTCAAGTGATGGAATTGGGATTTTTATTGATTTGAATATATCCATTTCCAAGTTTTTCTGTGCAGTTCCTCTCGCACAATTATATATAATACTTTGATTGTGTAATAAGTAATATCCAATATATTTGTGTAATAAAATGTCTGTTTTTGGTTTTATAGATAATCCACTATCGTTTAAGAATATTTTTTCGTTAATAAACCTGACACATTCTAATGATAATGCAAATCTACCAATCAATATATTATATCCTTCACGATTAAATGTATTTGTTGAAAACATCGCTCTTCCACTTCCATAAACAGGATAATCTCCTTCTGTATTATTACCTTTTACAATTCGTGTTCCATAATCAATGCTACAAACTTCTCCAAGTGTTTTTACAACTACACCTTCTTCATATTGTTCTTCTTCGGTTTCATCTTTCATATATTCAGCATAATTAAGTGAATATGAATTACTCATAATTTTCTCAATAGGAACTTCAACAAATAGATTTTTGACATCTTCATAAGGATTGTAATCATAAAACTTAACTTTGGTTGTTTGGTGTGTTTTTGAAAACTTGTAATTTCTTCTGGTTTCTTTTTGTGTTACTTTAGAATAAGTAATCATGGTTTCCAAAACATCAGTTCCTTCTCTCTTTTTCACAAAGTAAAACACACAAGTTTTAATGGTTGTGTATATAAACATACCTGATGGTAGATATATAATTTCTTTCAAATCACAAGTTTTCATAAGATATTCTCTAATTGCAACTAATGTGGTATTTGTTTTTGAAAATAAATCTTGTCCGTCAGGTAATACAACCGCACATTTACCATTAATCTTTAACATATAAATAATTGCTTGAATAAATAAGGAAACAGCATTATCTGTCTTAATAGGAACATATTCACTTTTTAATGGACTTTGAAAATCATCATATTTTAATCCCTTAATTCCAAATGGTGGATTTGCGAGAATATTATCAAACTTTCTTGTTATTGGAACACGAATACTATCGCCTCTGTCTAGACCCTCAAACATATGACCTGATGAGATTAACATATTTGAAACCGCCAGTTGATATGTATCAGGTTCTAATTCTTTACCATATAATCCTTCGGTTTTGATAAAATCCCAATCAGGTTTAATATTTTTTGCAGTTGCTTGTTGTAAAATGTATTGTAAATAGGTAATCAAGAAACCGCCAGTTCCCATAGTAGGGTCTCCACAAGTATCTATTTTTCCATCAGGATGTATTTGTGGATTGATTAATTTAACCATCATTTTCTTGACTAATGGTTGAGTAAAGAATTGCCCCAACACTTTACCTGTCATAATATCTTGAATAACTTCCTCATATGCATCACCCAAAACATCATATTCAGTTTGAGATAAGTCAATTGAGTTTAATTTATCAATTAATTTTTTATAGGTTGATTTGTGTTGAATATCAAAACCTTTGCCCTTCAAGAATATATTTTTTGTAGTAGGATGATTTGATAGAATATCATCCCATAAATATTTCATATTTACAGGAATATTATCCTCTTTTTCATTTGACAGATTACTAAAACGAACCATTTGTAATAATTTATTTTTATGTGTTTCAATCATTGTATCTTCAATGTGACTGAAATCATATTCATAATAATCTATATTTATTTCACCTCCAAAATGGGGTTCAAGTAATTTTAATATTAATAAATAAGACAGAGTTCTTAACGCTTTCTCACCAGTTAAACCTTCATTATCTCTCAATATATTTAAAGAACTTTTGAATACACTAATAAGTGTTGTTTTATTATCCATTTTAACTTCTTTTGTTTGACTAATTTGTTGCATTTCAGTTAATGTTATACAAGGTGCTTTCTTATTTTGGTGTCTTGTGAAATCAATTTTTTGATTAAATACCTTTTTACACAAATCGCAGGAATATTGTTTTGACATTGCTATATATAGTAGTATAAGTTATTATTTCTTTATATTAAAACAAATCAATTTTTATAATATTACAAAAAAAAGGATTTTTTCCTTGATTATTCCGAAACATTACAATTCCTGAATATTTACAAAATAACACCCATCTTCTTTTTCTTATTTGTTATGGTAATTATATCTTGTAAATCCTTTACATTGTAGTATTCAACCCATAAACCATTTGGAGGAAATAACACATCTATTTTACATAATTCATTACTTACATTTGATAAGTTCAAATAATATTTTTTTATTTCAGGATATAACAATAAATACTCACCTACTTTATTTTTACAGGTTTCCAAATCATAATATACTCGTTCAATACTTAAATATTCTATCCAGTTTGTAAATTGTCCTTTGAATACTATTTCAGGTTTTTTGGATAATCTATTATCTCTTTCACATAATTCATAATAACTTTCTTTACTTTTTATATTTTTATCAGTAATTATTTTTCTTGCTTTTTCATATGTTGTAGCAAGTGTAGTTCTTTTTATTGTTTTTAATCTTAATTTTTGTGTTAATTCATCGTCATATTCACCAAACTCATCAATTATTTCTCTTTCTTCTTTTTCTCTTGGTTTTTGTTTTTGTTTTTCAATCTCAATTCTAAACACCTTGATTTTTTGAGTAATAGTTTCATCTTCTAAACCCATTTGGTAAATAACTTCTCTTACCTTTTTCAAATCAGGATTTTCATTATTTTCTAACCAGTCATCTCTATTCAAAATTGGTAAGATGATTTTGGTTTTTTTATTTATATCATTTTTGTTTTTTCTACTTGCTCTTAATGCTGATTGAACTATACGAATATTTGATGTCATATTTTCAGCAAATACAACAGCGTCTATATTATGATTATCATAACCTTCGCCCAAACAATAGACACACGTAATTATTCCACACTTCGCCTTTTCGAAATTATTAATTATGTCTTTTTGGTCTTTTGATTTCATTTCACTATGGTAATTTGAATAATATAAATCAGGTATATCAAAGTAATTATCGTCTAACAACATTTTTATATATTGAATTAATTTCAACGAATTACCCTTGTTATTTGAATATATCAATAAATGATGTGAATGTCCGTCAAATATGCTTTTCAAAGATGCAAATGCACTCAAAAACAATCTCTTATCATTTTCTTCTATAATATGAAATCTTGATAATTGTTGTTCTAATTGTTCTTCATTTGTAATAATGGTTTGAATAACATAATCACAAATAATATTTTCATTAATCGCCCATAGCAAACATTTTCTATCAATTATTTCTCCAAAATATTCAACATTATCATTTGAAACTACAATACCATCATCACACATACTTTCCAATTGTTTAAGTGTAGCAGTTAATGATAATTGTTTTACAGATGGAATGTTTAACATTTGAATATATTTTTTTGTAGTGTGTGCTAAACGCATATTACTTGTAGTTAAATGATGAACTTCATCTAATAGTTTCATACCAAATACAAACCTTGAATGTTGTGTCGCAGTATATACTTTGTGTGCAGATGAATATGTAGTTATTACAATACACTTTTTTTGATTATTTTCTAAAAATCGCATTATATTTTCAGTATCTACTCCACCTGAAACAATTAAATACGGAACACTTTGAAACAAAACACAAATAACTTCTTCCCATTGTTTCAATAATAATTTATTAGGAACACCAATAAGAATAGTATTTGAGTTTAGTTCTTGTGTAATCCATAATGAAATTAGAGTTTTTCCTACTCCACACATTAACACAAGCATACCTTTATCGTATTGTTGAAAATGTATAACTGACTTTCCAATAATAATAGATTGGTCGTTTCTTGGTATGTAGGAAACAATTTGGTTATTTGTTCTCTTGGATTTTAGTATATGAATTAATGATTGAATATTTATTTTTTTGATTGTTTTTCTTACTCTGTTGCATCTTACCAAATCACTAATTTCTTGCTTGGATAATTTTTTATATTTAATTCCAATCGTAATTAGATAAGGTTCAATAAGAGCAATAAATTTTTTATTGTAAAATTCAGTTCCAGCATCATATTTAACATTTAATTCACTAAACTCATTTTGTAATAAGCGTTCAACAATTCCCATTTTTTCAATAGGAACTTCAAACACCGCTTCAAAATATCCTCTCTTAATCTCGCCAGTAGCATATTGTGAATCCCTTTCAGGAATGTTTTTTGCTTTACCCATTTTACACGCATCATCAACATCATACGATGGATGATTTCTAACATAAATATATCCGTTAATGGAGTTCATTTTGATAAAGTTCTTGTAAGTTATGTAATAATGTAATTATGAAATTATAAATCAATTTTTATTATATTCAGGAAATAACATAAAAAACTTTTACACCATTGCACATTCAAAGACGCCGACCCGTAGGGTTCGGCGTCTTTGAATGTGCTTTGGCAACTGTTACTTTGTCACTGATAAACCTCCTTTGTTATATTCAGCAAAGCTGGATTGCGATATATAAAATCGGCGGTTTAAATGTGCAAAGGTGTAAGAAAATCGGCGTTTCAAATGTGTATAATATTACAGAACTTTGTGTTATTTTTTCGATTACCTTACCAATTGTAGTCTCGCGAACCGCGATCGGGAACAAATTTCGTTGTATTTCCAAGCATTTCTTCCGCTTGCTTAAAGAAAATTCGGAATCCATATCCATATATACGCGCAAAAATAATATAAAGAAAGGTATCTATTACGTAATAATGGAAAAACTACTAGATAAACTAAATCAAATGGCAGAAACAAAGGGCGAATTTAATTGGGAAAATTGGAGTTTGGAAGAAAGGAAAAGATTATTAGATATTTATAGTATAATATCTAAAAAAGAGACTCAAATATTTGCTTTACACCATTGCGCATTGAAAATGCGCAATCAGCATCACCTTCCACACTCATAACCGCCCACGGAGTGGGCGTTTTGAATGTGCAAAGGTGTAATATACAATTATCATGGTTGTGATAGTTGGGAAGATATTTTTCGCGATTACGACCCCATCTACTTGAAAGATAAGGCAACTGGTGTGGAAATCGCGATAAAGGAACTAATAGAAATTCAAGAAACAGGAGAAGGAACGTGAACGCTCGGATTACTAGCATACTCGGTATCACAACTAATCCGTTCAAAGTCTAAACTGAAACATATTTTATCTACATCCAATTCTTTATATGTATCAAATAATTCCAAAACTTTCTCAAAATATTCATTCTGACTATATCCGATTTGCGCAGCTACACACGTTCCGTGTTTCAACCATTCGTGTTCATACAATGATATAGTATCATTGTACGTACAATCATACCAGTTTTCAAGCATACTTTCATATTTTGGCGATTGTTGCAATTCTGCTAAATTAAATGGTATATCGCTGCAATAACTCGGGTAACTATCGGCATTATAATCTGGCCATAAACCGTGGATTTTATAATCAGTTGAACACCATTTCTGTAATGCGAGACAGTAATATATATATAAGTTCATATACACTACCTCAATACAAAAAAGTGTATAATGTATAGTTTTGTTTTTTTATTTTTTATGTAATATTTGACCATTTCAAATATTCAAATCACTATACAGATTGTCTTCAAATCCATCGAATCCCCAACCCGAAAACTTGGGTATATTCTTAGGATGCAGTATATTCTTATACAATTCGTAAAATAATCCCGTATCATAATGCAGGTGATGAGTGAATGCTTTATAATCAAATTCGAATATATTCGGGTTATTCCAAATATTAAACATTTGGAAATCTCCGTCGATTTCATACAATTTTTCTAGTAAGTAAGGTCGGAGTTCAACTAAGTCTACCAAGTTTTTATTCCATAACAAAAAGTATAAGTTAATTTTTTCAGGATTTTGATTGAGTAATTCGATTGCGTTAGGATTTTCGGATAACGAATTCCAATTTATTTTATCGGGATGTTTTTGAAGTAATTTGATTGCGTTAGGATTTCCGGATAAATAATCCCAGTCGATTTTATCCAGATTTTGTTCCAGAAAGTCAATGTCGTTCAATGATTCAGACAATTCATTCCAATCGATTAATTCGGGATATGCGAGTAATATATTGAGTATTTCTGGGTTCTGGTTAGAATGTAGTATATTCCAGTTTACTTTTGTTGGATTGTCTCTGATTAAGTCGATTGCATTTATGTTTCGCGACAGTCTGTTCCATTCTATTTTTTCTGGATTTTTTCTAAGTAAATCAATAGCTTTCGGATTAGTATTTCCTGATAAATTTCGCCAGTTGATTTTATCTGGGTTCGCAATTAATAATTCTATAGCATTATTATTTTTCGATAATTCATCCCAATTGATTTTACCAGCATTTCGTTGTATAAGTTCAATCGCACCTGGGTTTGCGGATACTCTATTCCAGTCGAGTAAAGAAAATGGTATAATCATATTATGTCTGTCTTGCACAAGAGACATAATATTTGGGTTTGACGATAACTCACGGCACATGAGTTCGTATTCCTCATCATCAAACGCAAATGCGCTCTTTGAAGGTTCATAAAAATGTCTCTCGAATAACGGTTTGAGTTTATAAAAATGATGTGTCATATCGTATTTGGTGAATGGTTCACTTGTAATTAGGTATAAATATATTCAATTTTTACAGGTTCTCGTAAATTACACATTATCGTAAAATATAATACACCATTAAGGGTTTTGGTTATTTTTTGATGCGATAAGGCAACTGTTATGAGGTTTTATTATATAACCATCGGTGGTCTTCTTACGTATTAGTTCAACATTATCACCAGAATGCATTATGTCGTGACATTTTTTACACAAACTCATTAAATTCGCCTTATGATTTTTATGTGTGGCATCAATCCAACCTTTTTCATCCGCATTTTCTTGGTGAAGTAAATGATGTGTATCGACCGCACAGTCATTACGGCAATGTTCGCATATACCCTTTATTTTTTTTGCATTATAAGACGAAGTGTCTCTATCCAATAAACCTTTATTTACCGGAAAATACTTTTTACGCATAGCATATGCCTGTTCTAAAAACTCTGGGTCTAAATACAAAGATTTACATACTTCGAGACCATACATACGATTTCCTGGTCCATCTTTTAATTTACGGTCATATACAAGGGCGTCCTTTTCGGCGTCATATGAAACTGCCATATGAGCAATACGAAGTTCTGGCATTTCAACGATTTCGTCAAATTTCAAAATCTCGTGAAAATGTGTAGCAAAAATATAAGATACCTTTTTACTAGAAAGCCGCATTAATGCTGCAGTGAATAAACTAAGAGCAGACTCAGTTTCCGTGCCCGAACATACTTCATCACCTAACACTAAACTGTGTTCGTCGGCCATCTTGTCTATTATGCGTAATTCGGACATTTCAACAGCAAACGTAGAAAGACCCTTAAATAAATTATCATTCCCCAATATGCGAGAATATACTGCTTTATACGGTTTGAACACAAATGAAGAACAAGGAACAAACATACCAGATTGTGCTAGTAATACTGAAATCCCGAGAGCTCTTATGATACTAGTTTTACCTACTGCGTTTGTTCCGTATATCAGCGTCCCATTGATACCGTCTATCCCGATAGAAATATCATTTGTTACATATAATTCATTCGTTTGTAAATGCTCTATAAGTGGATGGCGTATACCACGCACTTGTGCGAACGATTTCTCATATTCGCTTCGGATTGAAGGTTTACAGTAATTGTATTTATTCGCTACGTGTGCCTTGGATTGTAAAACATCAATCCTAGATATAAATTCAGATAGATGCTCAATCTGATTATGCCAACAGTTTTCGAGCTCCGATAAAAAACTATTGTATTCGGTTTCAATTAATTTATCTATTTTACCATTGATATTGTATAGTTCCGAAGTGACAGATTTCAATAGATTAAAACATATGGTGCTATTGGTACTGGTTGTAGATAACATTTTAATTTCACTTAATTTGAAATCTTGACCGCACACAGTAATTAATTCATCTGTGCATTTACAAAGACTGAGTAGTTTATCTCCGCGTTTCTTTGTAATAATAAGCGATATACCAGATTTATCTGTTTCGTGTGATTTTACATATTCAATAGAACCGGTAACATCACCTTCGCTGATACGCATGCGTTTATTAAGTTCCTCTTTAATTGCGTTAAATATATCATTATTGTCATTCCTTTTTTGAATAGCAGTGTCCAGTGTATCAGAAACTCCCTCTTTTATTATATTATTAACGAATGTACTGGTAGAAGTGCAACCCTTACAGAATTCGATGACGAGAGTGCTATCAATAAATTCCAATATTTTATCGATATTATAACTATTAGTTTTCAAAGCATACTTAATAATATCAGGTTCATTTTGAAGTAGCAATTGAATATCCTTTATAAGCACAATGCTTGAATATAAATGATATACAGAATTTGGGTAAAGTCGCCTGGAAACAAGTTGACGTAGTATTTTCTCAATATCCCTAATTAGTGTAAGTTTTCTTCTGAGGTTCTCAATAAGTTCCGGTTTGTTCGTAGTATATTCAATAATGTCATATTCATCATTCAACCAGGTTTCGTCAAAGCATGGATTTACAAATTGATAGTTCATTAATCGTTTACCCATTGGACAACACGCGCAATTGAGAAAAGAACTAACCGATGATATTTTCCCGTAATTCCCATTGACGTTATCATTAATAATATTCAACTGTTTGAGCGTATGATTTGCTAGAATTGTCCGCGAAGAGGTATTAGAAAACGTGGGAATATCAATTTTTTTGACTAGATTGGCACAATGTTCTCTAACGAAATTCAAGAGAAAGCAAAATGATTGTGTTGCAAGTGTGTTTTCATTGAACTCTATACATGTATTGTAACTATCTTCACCGAAGAAATCCGAAATAATCTCGGTTATGTATTTTTGTTTCTCGCACTTTACTATCATATCATTTTCATTATTACTACAATTAAACTTATGAACAACACGAGCAGTAGAGCCAACAAATTTTAAAAGAGTATCGTTTATAGCATCATTGAATGGTGTAATTAGAATCAATTCATTTGGTGAAAAAACGGAAAAGCACCGTTCAAGTTCATCGTATGTAGTGGGGTTGTTTAAAATATAAGGACATTCGTATTCAAACATGAATGTTTTCCCTGTAAAAATGTCAATAACTGATACCCCATAAATAAGGTTCTCTTTCTTTGTTTTAAAATCGCGAACGACATTCATCCAAACACACATAATATTATTACTTATCTGTTGTGACGTTTCTGTCTCATAATTTATATAAGTTCCTGGTGAAACGACGTTATACAATTCACGAGATACATTACCATTATCATCCTTCTTTTGAATATAAACGACTGCTGTATAACCTGCATCCATAATACGTTGTAAATATTTATCAAGACTATAATCACGAAAACCCGCCATATAGACATTTTCATTTTGAACCTGTATTTTTTTATCACTAATGTTAAGTTCACAAACCCTACAAATATCTTCAATCCTACTACCTTTGTATACTAAACTAGATTCCATTTTCGTTCCATACATCTCAAAGAACGCCCCAACCTGCATTAATATAATAGTATTTTCGCCGTATTTACGAATATATTCATGTGTAATATTAATATATTCTGTGATGATATTGGGTTTGTCAGTCATGTGTTATACTATTATAATTATTATAAAGGTTCTATATTATTTTATAATAATAGTTATCATTTATTGATTTCTTTATCCAGTGGAACAATTTCTATAGTAGAAAAAATATTTACATCCAAATTATAACCAGTTGATTGTAATCGCACCGTTATATTAGTACCACACCCCGCATCCGACCCGGTTAGATTTATTATATTTACGATGGTTCCTATTTGATTATGGAAACTACTTTTTGGATGTATAATACGCACATTCTGTCCTCGGTAAAACGTCATTAAGTATACCAATGAATTTTTTTTATATCCTTGAACAAATGAATAAGTATAGACGAAGCAATACTCTAAAAATCAAATTTATCAGAATTCATATAATTGAATATAACATGGTCTGGATTATGATTATGTATTTCACCACACATCATAGATGCGGTTTCATACATTTTTCTCAAAACATCACTGGGTGAATTAGAACCAACCTTTATAAACCCATGACTTATAAGATATTTACGTATCTCTTCAATGGGAATTTGCTTGAGGAGTTGTTTTTTTGTGGTAATATTGTTACGTATAGTTCTATTCGAAATAAGAACTGAAATTGTCGGTTTCACCTTGGAACGCCCAACGCGATAAGTTCTACGTATAGTTCTACGTATTTTCTTCGGTTTACAAATTTTACGATTTAAAAACGGTTTAATGTTAGAACGCATATGATTGGCGTGTGCTAATTTAATACTATCAATTATAACGGGTTCTTTCGGTGCGTATTTTATATCTGCTTGTTGGTCATCTATAACAGGTAAATTTTTTTGTGTTGAATTCTTCCAATTCTTATATAATGGTAGAATACCATTTTTCAAACATCCAAATTTAGGAGGCGGTGGTGGTTTATAATGATTATAATGAACAAGAACTGGTGGTTCAATCGGCAATGGTAATTGTTCATGAACATCAATGAGCGAATCTGGTAGGTCGATATGTATTGAAGGTTCTACATAATGTTTGAGAGTCTTATTATGGTTTTGTTTTATCGAATTATCTTCTTCATTTTTTTTCACCAATTCTGAGAGAAAAGCAACACTTTCATTAAAATCATTTTTAAAATCAATAACGTCATCATTTTTTCTAAATTCATCTTTGGACACTGGGTCAAACGTTGTATCTTTATTTTTTTGATTTGTATTCATGTTTTTGAGTTTCAATTGTTGATGTTTCCGAATCATATTTATAAGATTTTTCTTGAGAGTTTTGCTTTTAATGGATTTTTCCTTTGACCGAACCTTTATTTTTGGCATATCTTTGTTTTTCGGTCGTTTCTTTCGTGAATTCGAATCAAACGCTGACACTTTAAATAAATCAGGATTTATAGAAATTGTTTTATTATTACTCATATCAGTTAGATATAATTTATATTTATTTTTTTATCTTAATTCAAACACTATATATAAAAATCAGGTAATGATGCATTGTTATTAATCATATTTTTCTTAAACATTTCGAAACCATTTTCAATATCACACGCTGTTATTTTTTTTAAATTATGTGGTAATATATTACCAAACGCGCGTTTTGAGTGACAAATTTTAATATAAGAAAACAAAACTTCCATATCGCGTCCATAATTTTTGAAAATCTTATAATTTTTTTCGAACCATTTTACAGTAATATCAGTTTCGTTTAAAATACTCCAATCTGCATCATTTATTTTTTTCTTAAAAATGAAAAAGAGGTCTTCGGCATTATATTTGTCTATTTTAAAATTCCAAATAAAGCGCGACCGTAATCCTGGGTTAATTCCGAAGAAATTATCTTCCATTTCGCGCTCATATCCGGCAACAATAACCATCAGGTCGTTTTTCCTATCACTTAGCGCCTCACATAATGTATCTATACATTCTTTTGAAAAACTATCCACATTGGAATTTCCGTTTGACAATGAATAAACTTCATCTATAAAAATACAACCACATTCATCAATCAACTTTTTAACCTTTAATGCAGTTTGCCCCAAATATCCCGCAATTAAATCATCTCGTGTAACTTTACGAAAAACATTATTTTTCAAGAGACCTAATTTAGAATACATAGAACCAATCATTTTCGCGACTTCTGTTTTACCTGTTCCAGGTGGACCGCAAATAATGGTATGTTTAAAGTCGTGATCTTTATTATTATTATTATTATTATTGATATGCAATCTTTGTAAAAAGTATAAAAGCTGACCGAACACAGAATATTTTAGTTCTTCCATACCAATCATAGCATCAATAGCAGAAATCTCATTTTTAATCAAATGTAGAGAACGCAAGTCGATATTATATCTATATTTTGAATCATATGGATTGTTATCAATAATAAGTATCAATTCTGAAAGATTAGAAACGGCAACATCAATAACTTTTAACTCACGTTCGTTATCAACATTATCAACCATATGTGCGTTCTGCCATTCATCGTAATTACTCATTTTACGAACAACTTTATTATTAATAGTATAGCAAAATTCGGCGCTATCATCTATACAACAATTGGCATCGAACCCTGTATATACAGAAGTATTAAATTTTTGCTGAAAAAAATGCACATTACTTGCATTTATAATGTCAACTATATTACCAAAATTGGTTTTTTCTTTTGATTTATTATCAAGATAACTTACAAAATCATCCATTATACATCTATTGGGTATAGTTTCTATATTATTATTCATTTTTCAATCTAGGAATATGTTCAGGTGTAATTACAAATATTTCATTGATTGGTATAGAGAGAAATGTTATAATATAACGAATAATATCTTCGGGAATACGAGTATAATTACGTTTTACAACTTCCAATTTAACAACAGAACTAATGAAAGAATTTAACAGTCTAATTTGTCTGAATATAGAACGGAACGAATAACTGGGTGACCATATTGCGTCGCACGAAAATATAGATCTACAATAGAAGCAATTATTATCGTGTATTTCTGATTGGGGATTATCGTCTCCTAGACAAGAAGTTCTTCTATAACTATAAAAACTATTACTATTACGTTGCATAATAGAAAAACGTTCATGTGTAAAATTTACAAAGTTAGAATCTACTATACAAGGACGTTTGAATGGATAATCGGTAACATCAAAGTCTATATAATTATCAATTGTCTTACAATATCTAATAATTTTTGGAATTTCGAACCCACTCTTCAATTTATAATATTCAATAACATGATAATTTGTCCCCAATTCTTTCGTCAGTCGTTTTACACTCATTTGTATTATATGAATACTATTACTCAATAAAATGTCTACATCAATTTTGTAAAATTGAAATAAATAAACGAACAAAATGGATGTAAATATATCACTATTTATGTATCAAGCTATGGAAACCCCTCAACAAGAACTGAATGTTGGTCCAAATGGGAATCATATTAAAATTAAAATACCCAAAGTAAAAGAAATCATTGATAACATAATAGGGAGTGAATCAAATGTAAAAAAAACGATGGAGGTAAATCAAACCAGATTTACACCAGTTGACCATCTGGGAGATTATGACGAAGAACCGTTTACAATTATAGAGTCATATTTCAAAGATAAACATCTGAACAGATTGGTTCGTCACCAATTGGAATCATACAATCATTTTATAAATGAACAGATATTACGTACAATCGATATGTTCAATCCGGTTCAAATACATTCTGAAAATGACTATGTACCAGAGAAAGATGCTTATACATTAGAGTTATTCCTATCATTTAATAATTTTAAACTACATCCACCTCAGATACACGAGAATAATGGTGCAACTAAATTGATGTTTCCTCAAGAGGCCAAATTGAGAAACTTTACATATGCATCTACAATGACGGTGGATATTGAAATAAAATATGTGATACGTGATACAGAAAATATGGATAAACCAAAGACGGTCATCAAAGTGTTACCAAAGATTAATATTGGAAAAATGCCGATTATGTTGAAATCGTCAATATGTGTATTAACACAGAATAAACAAATTCACCCAAAGTATACAGGTGAGTGTAGTATGGATAGTGGGGGGTATTTTATTATCAAAGGTTCAGAGAAAGTCGTATTAGGACAAGAGCGGGCGGCTGAGAATAAGATATATTGCTTTGATGGAAAAAACACTACAAAGTGGTCTTATTATGCCGAAATAAAATCAGTCCCTGATATGAAATGCATTTCACCGAAACAGATAGAGATGATGATTGCCACAAAAAACATAGGATTTGGGAATGCCATATATATGACTATCCCTAGAATTAAACAACCAATTGAGTTATTTACGGTATTCAGAGCACTAGGCATTATGACCGATAAGGAAATATGTAAATATATTGTATTGGATATCGATGATGATAAAAACGAAGTAATGTTAAATCTATTGAAGGCGTCCATTATAGATGGTGGTAAATATATGACACAAGATGAGGCAATTCGACATATATCGGCATACGCAGCATACACCCCAATGAATATGGAACGCGAACAAGGAATTTTTAAAAAGAGAGAATTTACAATGGATGTATTGAACAATGATATATTTCCACACTGTAAGACAAAGGAACAGAAGATTTATTTAATTGGTTATATGGCGAATCAATTGATCCAAACTTCGCTTGGTTTTCGCGATGTAGACGACCGCGATTCGTATGCGAATAAACGAATCGAGTTAACAGGAACCTTACTCAATAATTTATTTCGAAATTACTTTAATAAACTAGTAAAGGAGATGCAAAAACACGTTATTCGTGAGATTAACAACGGTTCTTGGCGTTCAACCGAAGATTATAGTAATATAATAAATATGACAAATGTTTATAAAATAATGAAATCAACCACAATTGAGAATGGTATTACACGTGCATTGTCTACCGGTGATTTTAGTATTAAACAGACAAATAGTTCAAAAGTAGGCGTGGCGCAGGTTCTCAGTCGTTTAACATACACATCGTCTATTAGTCATATCAGAAGGATTAGCACACCCCTAGAAAAGAGTGGTGAATTGGTAGCTCCTCGTAAATTACATCCTACGTGTTGGGGTTTTATTTGTTTGGTTGAAACACCAGAGGGTCAGTCAATTGGTATAGTAAAGACACCTACATACTTGGGACACATCACAATACCTACAAATAGCGCCCCATTATATGATTATACAAAAGAGCATATAATCCCAATCGAGGAATTAACACAATATGAATTGTTCGGTAAAGTGAAAGTATTTATAAACGGCGCTTGGATTGGAATTGCGAAAAACCCCGAGAATTGCTATAGTTCATTAAAGGATAAAAAGTACAAGGGTATTATAAATATTTACACGTCCATTATATTTGATCGTGATAAGCTAGAAATTAAAATTTGTAGCGATGGTGGTCGCGTGTCTAGACCAGTTTTGAGGGTAAAAGACAACAAAGCAATTATGTCTTCTGAAAACATTGAAGACATCAATCAGAATAAACTACAATGGAATGACCTTCTAACATCTATAAAATTAAAGGATTCTGTGATTGAATATATAGACCCAGATGAACAGGGTTTCGCAATGATTGCGATGAAAGACAAGAATCGTTGCGATCCTAGAAATAATTATACACACTGTGAAATACATCCTAGTATTATATTTGGTGTGCTTGCATCTTGTACACCTTTCCCAGACCATAATCAAGCGCCAAGAAATACATATCAATGTGCGATGGCTAAACAGGCTTTGGGAATATATGCCACGAATTTCGACCAACGAATGGACAAAACCGCATATGTATTGACTTACCCAAGTCGCCCACTAGTTGATACGAGGTTGATGAATTATTTGCATCTGAATAAATGTCCGGGTGGGTCTCAGGTAAGTATCGCAATTATGTGTTACGGCGGTTACAATATGGAAGATTCTGTATTGATAAACGAAGGTTCTATTAAGCGAGGACTATTCAGTGCTACAATATATCATACAGAGAAGGATGAGGATAAGAATGTTATTAGAGATGAGATTATTCGTTGCAAGCCCGACCCAACGAAGACAAAGGGTGTTAAATTTGGTAATTACGATAAATTAAATAAAGATGGATTTATACCAGAAAACACACTAGTAGAAAACAGAGACATTATCATTTCTAAGATTGTCCCGATCAAGGAAAATAGGAATGATCCTACAAAGACGATTAAATATGAGGACCAGAGTAAGGTGTATACCACAAGTGAGGATACTTATATTGATAAGAATTTCACAGGGAGAAACGGCGACGGTTACGATTTTGCCAAGACACGCACACGTACTCATCGTGTACCTGTTTATGGTGATAAAGTAAGTAGTCGTCATGGACAAAAGGGAACAATTGGTAATATAATTCCCGAGTGTGACATGCCTTTTACAAAGGATGGAAACAGACCTGATATAATTATCAATCCACATGCCATTCCATCAAGAATGACTATCGGTCAATTGAAAGAGACTATATTGGGGAAGGTGTTACTTGAATTGGGTCTCTTCGGAGACGGAACTAGTTTTGGAAACTTGGATGTCGAAACAATCTCTTTAAAATTACAAGAGTTAGGTATGGAGAGTTACGGTAATGAAATTCTATATAACGGTTTGAACGGAGAGCAATTGGAAACTGAAATTTTCATAGGACCTGTATTTTACCAGCGTTTGAAGCATATGGTGAATGACAAGGTTCATAGTCGCGCGACAGGTCCAATGGTAAATCTCACTCGTCAACCAGCGGAAGGAAGAAGTCGATCTGGTGGATTAAGAATAGGTGAGATGGAACGAGATGTTCTATTATCGCACGGAGGATCATCGTTTTGTAAAGACCGATTATACGAAGCGTCCGATAAATATGTAGTGAACGTATGTAAAAAATGTGGTATGATTGCTGCGTTCAACGATGGTAAAAGTAATAATTTCCATACGAATTCAGATTTCAAGATTCATCTATGTAATACATGTGGTAATCGGACGGATTTTGCTCGTGTTGATATGCCTTATGCCAATAAATTGATGTTCCAGGAGTTACAGACAATGAATGTGATTCCGCGCGTTATTGTTGAGTAACATATATAGATATTGTTGATCTATACTAATATACAAAACATATTACATAACATCATAGAAAAATAAAATTTGGGTATCATTTTATATAATTCCAAATTTTATCACAAACACAAATATCACCCTTTTCGGTATATTTTTTAATGCGTTCTAATTCCAATTCAATAACATTACTGAACGAATCTTGCGTTTCTCCATTATGTGTTATTGTGATATCATTCCAATCAACGACCATACCATTTATAGTATAAATTTTAATATTTACACCACGCTCTATACAAACGGTAACTAGCGTCATAAACGCTCTTAGTGTATGATACGGAGGGGCACATATAGCGATGTGTTGTACATTATTTAAGATAATCCAATTCACCAATGCTTCACTTTCTATTCTGGTATTGATAGAATTATGACTGGCGTCATATGGAATAGTTTCTACTTCAAAATTGTAAGAAATATAAACACTGGAAATATCATCACAAGATGATACTCCAGAAATTGCTTGTTTATTATCTAATATACAAAGAGTTTTATTTGCAATAATGTAGTGGTTTAATCCTTTCAACATACAAGGGATATTTATACTATTATGTGCGAAACAGTATACGTATTTTACATGATTAGGAACAAGCGTACCAGATATTTTCATCGATATGCGCGCTAGTTCATTCATTGTATAAAATTGAATATATATAATAATTAAGTCATTTACAAAAAACAATATAATATTTTATAAATGGAAAAAGCAGAAGCACTATCAACCGAAATACAGACTATGAAACACCAAGTGTATATATTAAAACAACTAATCTCTAAAAAAACAATAGAATTACACAACACTTGTCCTCATACAAACGTTCGAGAAGAATTTGACGATGATTTTCATAAACCACATAGATATTACGTGTGTTTAACGTGCAATAAACAACTATAGACCATTGAAGATTTCAATCCGCACAGAATGTGCGGATTAAATCTGTAAATGGGCATCACTTTGAAAGAATTAATCCGCGGGCGTGCGGATTTAATTCTTCAAAGGTGTAAAGCAAGTTTGATATATAACAAATTAAAAACAATCTTATAATAAATATTATAAATTATGTGTGGTATATTTGCATATCTGGGAAATACTATTGGCACAGACGCACTAGAGAATGCTTATAAAAAGACACAAAAACGGGGTCCAGATAACAATGTGTTGAAATCCATACATAAAAATGTAACATTCGGGTTTCATCGCCTGGCTATTATGGACCCTAGTTATAAAGGCAATCAACCTCTTTTTCATCCAACAAAACCATACGCGATAATATGCAATGGTGAGATATACAATCATAAGAAATTGGTGAGAGATAATAATTTCGAGACATATTCAGATAGCGACTGTGAAGTCATATTGTATCTATATGAAAAGTATGGTATAGATGAAACATTACGTATGTTAGATTCGGAGGCCTTTGCTTTTTGTATTTATGACGGTGAAAAAAAGGAATTGATTGTAGCGCGAGACAGATTCGGCGTGCGCCCACTTTTTATCGGAACACGTGTAAACAACGAAATAATTATTGCTTCAGAGGCAAAGAGTATTATAGATTTAATTATAGAAACTGACATTTTGGAACAGTTTCCACCAGGTACATGGAAATCATTTGATATAAATGTATATTCAGAAAAAGAAACGAGGCAGTATTACGAGAAAAAATACGCTATCAATATGGACAGTGATGAAAAATCCATATGTTATAATATACGAAATTTATTAACTGAGTCAGTTAAAAAAAGACTTATGTCTGAGCGTCCGATTGGTTGTCTTTTATCTGGTGGTCTAGACAGTAGTCTGATTAGTGCGATTGTAGCGCGTGAATTTAAATTAAAAGGTAAAGGAATATTAAATACATTCTCAATCGGTATGAAAGGGTCCACTGATTTACAGTATGCCAAATTGGCTGCAGAACACATTGGTTCAAAACATCATACAATAGAATTAACGGAACAAGATTTTTTGGATGCTATACCAGAAGTAATATATCACACAGAAAGTTACGATACAACTACAATTCGTGCGAGTGTTGGAAATTATTTGGTTGGTAAATACATCAAGGAAAATACAGACATTACAGTAGTATTTAATGGTGACGGAAGTGACGAACAGTCTGGATATTTATATATGACAAACGCACCTGATATATATGCTTTCAAGGAAGAGTGCGAGCGTTTATTGAGCGAAATTCATTATTTCGATGTTTTACGTTCAGACCGTGCTTTATCAAGTAATTGGTCTCTTGAAACGCGCGCTCCATTTTTAGATACAGATTTTGTAAACTATTACATGTCAATTTATCCAGAATTGAAGACGTACCCAAAAAATTCGGAACGCATAGAAAAATACTTACTTAGAAAAGCGTTTGATAATGAACGTTTATTACCGAGTGTGGTATTATGGAGGAAAAAAGAAGCATTTTCTGATGGTTGTAGTTCAAACGAACGTTCATGGCACAATATAATTCGAGAACATATTGAAACACTAGTAAGCGACGAAGAGTTCGAACGTTTATCAAAAAATTATGAAATGAATGAACCTAAAATGAAGGAAACATATTATTACAGAAAAATATTCGAAAAGTTTTATCCAAACCGAGGGAATTTAATACCTCATTACTGGTTGCCCAAGTGGAATGGTGTTAAGAAAGACCCTTCGGCAAGGGAACTGGAACAATATATTTCAAATGCGTAATTATTGTATAGTTTTTATTATAATTATACAATAGTCAAATGTCTGTGCCTCATAACTGTTTAATTAACGATATCCGCGAATCTTCGGCATTGCGAGGATATACATTTTCCAAATATAAAACATCCGATGTAAAAAAACAGTTTTTAGATACGATGCTAAATGGTAAAATAGAACCGGCGTGTTATTGGTGCGCTGAATTGATTTGTGCGGGTCACTATAGTGATGTATGGGAGGTTATTTTTATTTTTGTTGGTAAATACATTCATACGGCAAATCCAAAGATTGCCGTATATTTAGAAAAAAGATATACCGTGTTTCGTAATATAATAACACAAGGCGGTTTCATAAGTGAATTGGAATTAAGAAACAACCATACAATAAGACAACTATTTTCTGAGATTATAACAATTGTAACATTATCTGTAAAAAAGAATAGTTTTGAATCTATAAAAATCAAACGCGAAAACGAATTTGATATGACGCAGATGAAAGAACGATTGAAAGCACCTAGTATTAAATTTGCCGAAGATATTTTACATCCCGAGGACCCCAAGGAAATATACATTGCTGTAAATGAATTTTCATATCATATAGGAAGCAAAACATCCAATATGCTACAGGCGTGTTATTGGATTGAATGGTTAATAGAATTTGACCTTATATGTCGTAAACGTAAACAACCTTGTATATGTAAACGAAGAAGTGTAAATGTTGAAAATAAATATCAATGTGATTTGATTTGGGTTTTATGGGATTCATTAATATATTATAGTAAAAACGCCAAGGTGAACCCGTTAATGGCGAAAAAATTATTACTATCGTTGAAAGAATTATTCACTGCGAAGTATACACCAGGTTCAACGAAGAAACGAAAGTATTTATTGTATTTTGCTGTTGAAATAATTACGGAGCATTATTCAATTGAAAATGAATTGTTTACTCAACATACCAAACAACTGTTATCTAATGTAACACAGAAGATAAATTTAATATATAAACAAATAAAGAAAAACGAAGAAAGTCCTAACGCTGATTATTTGTTTAACAACCTAGATACAAAAAATAATTTTGAACGGTCGTTAAGACAACTAGATATGGTAAATTCAGTGGATATAATGAATACAACAAATGCAAATATAGAAGATATAGAAGATATAGAAGATATAGAAGACAATACTAAATAAGTGAATGACTAGTCTGCTTTATACCGTTGTCCGATTTCCTTAATTTCTGGTGTATAAAAATAATTATTGAAGAGTGACAAATTATCTTCTGTAATATCGTTTGAATAAATTCCAAGAATGCGAAGTAATTTCTCATCATTATTCATATTCTCATAATTAGGTAGGGTTTTTGTGATAAGATAACGACTATGGAAGAAACCTACATAATGAGGAGCAATAAAATATATTTCGAAGAAACGACAACGCGCAAATGTCTTTAGAATATCATTTGAACCCTTGAACATGAAATAAGTAATTATTGAAGAGCAACCTTGAATTGCGAAACCATATGTGCAAGTTTTCTTGGTAGTTTGGAATAGTGTTCCTGTTGCGAAATGAAGTCCAGAAGATAATGCGGGTAGCAAACTTACCCATACATAAAGGTCGTGACACGATTCACCCCAGCAGTTGTAACCGAGTATGACATTCAATAAATTTCCTAGCATAAAAGCAAAAGAATATACCGTAAAAAATAGAGAACTATTATTCAAGAAGATGGAACTAAATAATACAGACTGACCCAGATGAAGGAATTGGTCTTGCCATACATCAATACTGCGATTTACGCCAATGTCTTCATCTAGAAATGGATATACTATGTGTGCTACGCCGTGTGCGAGAGCGAGTGCAGAAGATAAAACAAATGTGAATGAATACTTATCACGTATACTTGTTGTAATAATACCTGCAATAGGTCCATAAATAAATAGATTAGAAAGCATAGACTCTTTTCCAAGTATATGAACTACATACATCATAGAGCACACTAAAAAATTACTTGCGGTCAATAGAGCACCTGCGTAATAAATGGGATTGTTTTCTATTGTAAAGTAATAATAATAATCTATATACGACATTAAGAATTTATCACGAGTTGGTTTTAAGTGTTTTGAGTAAAACAATATTAAACTCGGTATACACCCTTGAAGATTTAAAATGGGACGATAAATCGCCAACAAAATAAAAAAATCAAGTGTGTAAATCAATAAGTTGTGCTTCCACAAATGTGGTCTTAACAACGATTGTCTTACTTTTTCCTGTTTTCTCTAAAACAGGTGAAAGACCTTGCTTATAGCAAAACTCACTTGGTCTTGTTTGTGTTTCCATCCAAGACCTTGTTAGTTTCCTGATATTTACGGCAGAATTAGCATCTCGTGTTCTAAATACGGTTTCTTTGTTTTGACAACTCACGCAACAGAACAGACGATATACATCCGTGTTTTTCTTATCTTTATAATGTTTCAGTTCCTGACTACAATCGCAACATAGTTTGCTGGTATTGAATTCATTGATTGTTATGGTATCAAATCGTTTATGGATTTGCTTTCGTAATCCTTGATTCATTGTAGGCATAAAATGTTTCATTTGTGTATCCCTACTCCAATTACCATAACCAATCAGGATATTGGAACCAAATGTTTCTTGGATTTTATTCAGGAATGTATCTATACTTTTCTTACCATAACTGTATTGACGGAACTTCATTTTTCTCCATACTTCTTTATGGTAAAACTCTCCAACCTCTTTATTCAATACTGTCTTTTCTACCAAGTATCGTTTGAACTTTGCTACATCAATTGATTTACTGTTTTCTAACGATAAATGAGTTTCCTTTTCGGTTATTTTATGCTTCTTTTTCATTTGTAATAGAATGCGTTGGTTTCGTTTCCCATAACTTTCTATTTTTCGTTGTTGTGCCGTATATTGTAATTTCTTACCATTCTCATCCATCATATACACCAACGATTTCTTACCAGGGTCGCATCCCACAACATTTCGGTCTTTCAAACCATCCAGTTGCTCTTTGGATAAATCCTCAATGTTATAGAAATTCTGTTCTCCAATAATAGGAACACGAGTTCCCCATTTCTTATCTTTCAAATCTTTTCTAATAAACAACAAACTAGAAGAAACTCCGTCAGTTTGTATTTGGTGATGAAACTGGTAATGTGCGTTCTTGAATATTTTGTGATTGAGATTAAGAAAATTATTCCAAATAATAGTTTGGTTTGCTGTTATGTTTTTCAATAGTTCGCCTTTCTTGGAGTTTTCAGGACAGAACAAACTAACCAAACACGCAGTATCCAAAATAATATGTTTTGGAACAATATTATTACGGAGTGGAAGCGGTTGAAACAATTTATGTCCGCCAGTTTCCAACACTTCGTTCATATAAAGCATTCCTTTCAAATAATTCATAGGATTGACTTTTACATCATAATGAACTGACTTATTGATTTTGGATGGTAAAATGTTAGGTAAATGAGTAATTTTCCAGTCATTGAAAATGATATCTGTTTCGTCGTTCAACGAAAGAACCTGATGTTTGAATTTGAAAAGAGTTTGTTTATCATCAGTAGGCGCTGTCTTATTTACGAAACGCAAAAAATGTTGAATGAACCGTTCTTGTGCGTTGTTTGATAACGATGTATGAATTTGCGTTGCTAAATACGGTAGTAAATGCGGTTTATTTTTCAAATTGGTTTTCTCGTGGTTCAACAATGGTTGATATTCGGCAGTGTAAAATGTTTCTAAACTTTCCAACAATCCAACATTTACCATTTGTCGTCCTCTCACATCACGAGTTCCTAAAACTTTCAAACAATACAAAATAAATGTATCATCAATTACAGGCAAACCTGTCTTATTGGAATAACAAGTAATGACATACAACCGAATAAACTGATAAGTATGGATTACTAAATCATTCATTTCAAAAACTAAATTGTTTATGACGGGTTGGACTAAATTACGGTTTTGTAAAATGGATTTGAGTGGTATTTTGAAAGTTTTGTAAGCGGATTTATCAGTATTCCTAAACTCTTTGAATTCGTCTTTCAACTTCTTCTTTTTCCTCATCCTTGTATATTCTATACAAAGATTTTATTTAAGTAATTTTTAACGCAATTAATTTATTGTTTTTCCTAAAATAAACAAAATTTTATATTTGTTCGTTCTTCTCCTTTCTTTTTTGATATGCTATTTTGTTATACTCCTTTCTTTTTTCAGGTGAAACCTCGTATGTGTAATTTGTTATTTGTTTATGTTCTTTGACTCGTTTTATAATTTCATCTTTGTGATTTTCATAATAAGTTTTGCTTCTTTTAGGCGCGGTGTATTTTTTGAGATGCTCCTTTGTTTCGTTCAACTCGTCTTTTAATTTTTTATTTTCTTCTTTCGTTTTATTTAATTCTTCTATCAACTTAATCTTATCAACGATTTCATCGTCCATAGTTATTATTGTTATATGGATATATTTATGTTTATTTACAACAAAAATATATTTTATTACTCACAAATCGTCCCATTTTAAATCTTCAAGGGTGTAAAAAACGAAGATTATGTAATTTACACAATTAGATAATAAAAAATTGATTCTAAATATTATAATTAATAACTAAAGTAAAATGACAGAATATAAAATACAGAAACCTTTCTTAAAATGGGTAGGAGGCAAAACGCAGATTATCGGTGATATCATTTCAAAAATACCAAAAGATATAACTAACTATCATGAATTATTTTTGGGCGGTGGGAGCGTGTTACTTGCCGTTCTGTCGTTACAAAGACAAAACAAAATTGTGATTAAAAATAAAATATATGCCTACGACATAAATGAAGTTCTAATTAATGTGTATAAGCACATTCAAACCAATAAAGACGAATTGTATAAGATTATTACTTCGTATATAACAGAATATGACAGCATAATTGGGACAACAATTAACAGAAAACCCCATAATATAGATGAAGCTAAAACATCAAAGGAAAGTTATTATTATTGGATAAGAAGTAAATATAACAAAATAGACAAAAATACGATTGAGTGTTCTGCTCTATTTATGTTTATTAATAAGACTTGTTTTAGAGGAATGTATCGTGAAGGTCCAAATGGATATAATGTTCCATACGGACATTACAAAAAAACACCTACAATTATATCAAGAATAGATTTAGATTATATCAGCGATTTGATTAAAGATGTGGAATTTAATCACGGTAGTTTCGATGATACAATTAAACTTGTTAAGGACGGCGATTTTGTTTATTTAGACCCACCATATGCTCCCGAGAATACCAATTCTTTCGTAGGATATGTGCTTGATGGATTTAATTTAGAAATGCATAAATTACTATTTAGTGAAATAAAAAAATTGGGTAAAATTAAATTTATAATGAGTAATGCTAAAGTGGATTTGGTAACTGAGAACTTTACAGAATACGAATGTCAGGATATTATAGCAAGAAGGGCAATTAATTCTAAGAAACCCGGTTCAACTACAATGGAAGTTATAATTTATAATTAGTTGTTGATACCAGGTCACTGAATCTCATATACTCAATTCCCCACGTTTTTGCCAATTCTAATGCCTGTTTAGTCTTATTCGTAATATGTTCTCCAAAATACTTTATCTTACCGTATTCAAATTCAACCTCCTGACGTGCCACGCAAACAATTCGTAAAGGTTTGCCATATAATTCAGGTATGTCTTGATATTTTATCCATGTTCCGAACACCTTTTCACCTGCAGTTCCGTCTACCCACCAGTTTGAAGTTTTAACTTCATATATATATTCATCTGTTTCCCAATCTGGTTCGAAACCACCTTTTCTTTTTGCTTTTCTAGGGTTCTCACCCTTGTTCATAAGAACGTCATAAACAAGTCTTTCCCCTAATAAAGTTGTCCACTGTCCGTTGTTAGTCTGGTTTATCATTTTATTGCCCCATTCTTTTTCTTCAATCATTTTTTCTTTCTTTTGATTTTTCAGAGTAGTTGCAGATTTGACAAGTTTATATGGTTTCGTTGTGGCCCATTTGATACGTTCAATTAAATCGGCATCCATTTCTTGGTGGTCAGTGCCATTATCACTACTCAATAATTCATCGTCATTCATTGCTTTGGTATTCATTTATTTTGTTGTGTTTTATCTCAATTGAAATACTTTTCCACTTATAATCAATTTTTATCATTATGCATTACAAAATGTATCTCTACATACCAATCGTTTTTGTCCAATCATAGTTTTAAGTGCGTACCAAGGGTCAGTTGCTTGTAACCGGATCCACGCAATGTCTATTGTATAAAGTAAATGATTATTTATACGTTCCGATTTTTCCACTACAGTTTGGAAACATTTTATAAGCGTATCATTATAACGACAATTCACCAAATATCCGGAGGTTGTCCGAGCATTGACTACTCTGTATAAATCGTATGTTAAAGCAGAATTATTATAATTCATCAAATTACCTGATAATAAACAAGCATCCATATAGACACCGTCCAAGTAACTCAATTGCTTATAAAATTCCTCCTTAGAAACAGTAAAAATAAAATCATCTTCGAAAATAATAATATTAGAATACCCTCGCTCCTTTGCTATTTTCAATACACCTATATGAGACTTTCCTCGTCCTATATCAACGGAATCGTGTTGTATAGCAGAGAACCTTTCATAAGTTAATTTTTTATCTGGATTTGGTTGTTCGTGTGAAATAATGTCCATTTTTTCAAATTCGTATTCCATTTCATTACGTCTATCTACGTGTTCGTCGAGATTGATATAGAATATTCGATCTATTCTCATTGTATATAATATATGATTCTCGTTTATGTTAATTTATATGTATTGTATATAAAATGGAAAGAGGTTTAGTGATGTTGCTTCATTCGGTGATAATCGGATTTGTATTTTATTTATTGATGGTTTTTGTACTTAAACAGCAATCATTTGTTGCTGAGAACCGCAGTATTTTACTAGCAGCATTTGTATTGATATATATGATATTATTCGGGCACGGATTACCTACAAAACTAAATAAGATCTAGTTTGCGTTCTCTATAATAATTATTATTGTATAATTATTATAATTGTTTAGAATGTGGACCCGAGCGCACCATTGGCTGCCATGGGTTCAAAGTCGTAATCATTATCCCCTCGGAAACCAAGAGCCATTCCTTCAGCAACCTGGTTGCTTTGTTTAGTAGAAGATGGCGCAGGCGGGAACAATCCGTTTTGCATACCAGTGTTGTCTAAATTATCTGCTTGACTTGGTGCGTGCCGTTGAACCGGTTGCCTGACCCGAACTTGCTTCTTGGTAGTTTCAACGTCTTCTTCACTATAACCATTCCATAAATCATTTAATCTGTCAAATATGATATTAACTTTTGTACCAACCTTGGATTGAATGCTTAGAACAATGACCAAAAATGCTAAGATTACATTGGTTAAAATAAGGTTCTCGTATTTAAAACCACTATAGGTAGGAAAAAAAGTGATAATACGATGTATAAATACAAGTCCTACGAAAATAACAACAATTTGAATAAGTATTTCTGCTAAAAGTTCGATACTGGATTTATCCGGGTCTGCCTCTGGTATAAAACGCTGAATTGATTTATTCAATACTACAATAGGAACTAAACCCATAATGGCATATTGAGAAACATTGAAAAGTTCTCCTTTATCTTCTTCTGTATTAGAGAAAACGTGCGTGATGAATGTTTTCTTAGACTCTTTAATATCGGAAATATTGTCCATTCACTTATATAAGTTGTAATTAGAAAATATATAAAAAATACATTAAATGTATTTCATATGATGTGGTTATTTAGTAGTATATATCAGATGATACAAAACCAAATATACAATAATAAAACGTGCGAACAAGTATATCACGAAGAACATCAATATTTAGACTTGGTAAAAGATGTAATTGAAAACGGAACACAGGAAAATGGTAGAAATGGTTCTACTCTTGTTAAATTTGGAAATATGATGAGATATAACCTAAAGAACGGAACACTACCAGTATTAACTACTAAAAAAGTAGCAATTAAGACGTGTATTCAGGAATTATTTTGGTTCATCCGCGGTTCAACAAGTAACGATGAATTGAATAAAATGAATGTTAACATTTGGAATGGTAATTCAACACGTGAGTTTTTGGATAGCAGAGGTCTGACTGAAAGACCAGAAGGTGACTTGGGACCAGTATATGGATTCCAATGGAGATTTTTTAACGCCCCATATAGTGATTGTAAAACTGATTACACCGGAAAAGGAAAGGATCAATTACAACAAATTATCAATGATTTAAAAAACCCCGAAACTCGCACATCAAGGAGGCATATATTAACTGCGTGGAATCCTGCACAATTAGATGAGATGGCTTTACCACCGTGTCATATGATTTGTCAGTTTCACGTTCGCGAGAACAAGTATTTATCTTGTGCGTTATTTCAGAGAAGTGGGGATATAGGATTGGGTGTTCCATTTAATATCGCGTCATATTCTGTTTTAACTCACATTATTGCTCACCATTGCGATTTAGAACCAGACGAATTTATACACTTTATAGGAAACGGTCATATTTATACAGACCACATTGAACAATTAAGAGAACAGATAAAACGCACACCGATAGAATTCCCCAAAATTTGTATTAAAAATAAACACGATAATATTAATGATTATAATATAACGGATATTATTTGGATGAGTGAATATGTGAGTCATGGAAAAATAAATATGACAATGTCCGTATAAAAATTATATAACACGAAAAAGATATTAGAGATGTCTGAAATAAATGTGTATATGAGTAGTTCCCTTGCGTCAGCCAAACGTCGCCGTGCCGGTGTACAACCACAACCACAAGTAACTGAAACAGTAACGCCACAAGTAACGCCACAAGTAACAGAAGCAATACCGCCGTCAGTGCCGCCGTCAATCAATGGTAGAATGAGTCTCCCTCAATTATTAAATAATTTTGAGAATAGATTAAAATCAATAGAATCAAGCAAACCTGTTACGGACAATGAAAAATCAATAACCTTTAACGTAACTGACCCAGAAACGGGAGCACAGAAAAAAATGTCGTTATCTGAGTACATGACGGATATGGATAATAAATTTTTCATGCTTGCAGATGAAATCACATCAATGAAAGACATTTTAATTAAACTACAGAGTTTTACAATGGAAGTGAATAAAACATTAATGGAAGAGCGAATAAGGATTTTGTCGGATATTCCAGAAAATATAAAAATCACAAATGAAGAAGATAATGCGACCATTGTTCAAAACATTTAATAATAACAATAATAATAATATATAAAAAATAAAATATGTGTTATTAGTAATAACAATGTCGGATTCTTTATTAAATGATTTAAGTAAATTCAAGGATGCATATTACAATGAAAATAAAACAAATATTTTTCAAAAGAAAGCACAAAAATATGAAGTAGCAAAGGCGATCACTAGTAAGTTTGATATAAATATTCTTTTACAAAAAACGGTATATATAATACCGAATACTAATAAAATATTTATAAATTATCCATTATTTAAAATATTCGCACAACCTGACAATTATGAGTTATTTGTAAAATATGTACAAAATGTAGTATCCGTTGTAATAGAAAAAAACGGGTCATTTGAATGTCATTTAAATTTCGAGAGTTTTACAATATCGGCAGCAGAGCGTTATAAAGATATAATTAATATATTCAACGAATGTGAAATAGGATATACTGATTATATGGATGCTATATATGTTTACAATTCGCCTACTATAATTGATACAATATCTAAAATCTTATTGAGTTTAATCGACCAAACTACAAAAAAAAAAATACAACTAGTAAATAAGTCGGACAGTGAACACATTATAGCAAGTTTTTTGAACCATAGTTTTAGAAAAGAACTATAAAATTGATTTTAATTATTTACAATATAGATAATTAAAAATATACATAATACAATGCTTCTTAAAATTAGTAACGCGGCGAGAGCTGAAATGTTTAATGCTATTTTCCAAAATATAAAGTTGTTTGCGGATAATATAAATATTACATTTACAGCAAATCAGATAGACATTCAATGTATTGATTCAGCGCATGTAGCAATATTGGAAGTTCATATAGGTAGCACTTGGTTTGATAAATACGAACTATCTGATAATATTGAAGGTTTGGTAATTGGCGCTAATACAAATCTTATTGGAAAGATATTTGGAACGAGAGATAAAATACAAGACATTACGGTTGAATGTAATGATGAACCCGATAAATTATTAATCAGGTTTACTAGCGAAGATAAAAAAGTATACGATAAGACGTTTGAAATGCCGTTGATAGATTTGGATGTAGATACGATGGAAATTCCCGATATGGAATATGAAGCAGAATTCTCAATGCCTTCGCAAATATATGCAAATTTGATGTCTCAATTGAAATTGTTTGGTGAAACTATGGACATAGACTGTTCTGAAGATACTATTATGTTACATTCAAGTAGTATTGATGCGGGAAAGATGTCTACCGAGATTAGTATAGACGATTTGAACGAATTTTCAATAGACGAAGGAAGTAAGTTGAACATATCATATAGTTTATCGTATATGTGTAACGTAGCGAATTTCCATAAATTATCTAACGAGATTCAATTAAAATTCAAGCAAAATTATCCGGTTCAATTGAGATATAATTTAGGAACCGATGATGCAAATGTGCTATTTTATATAGCGCCGAAAATAAACGACAGTGATTAAACCGTTTCATAAATTAGGTAAAATTCAGATAATCATATATAAATAGACTATATAATGACTACTTTTTTATCTATAATTATATTTATTATAATTTTAACCATTTACATGCACGTGATGGAAGAATATAAGATATCAGAGGATTTGGAAATATACGAGATGGATTTTAAAGATAATAAACAATTACAGGATATATGCAATCTAAAACAACCTGTTATATTCAAACTTGAAGATATAGAAACCAAGTTTTTTAGAGAATTTGATATAATAGGCGAAACAAAAACCCCGGTAACAGTTAAAGATAAAGCGGATATAGATAACGCCAATACTATAAAACTTCCGTATGATAGTGCTCTAACTTTAATGAAGACTGACACCAGTTCACGTTTTTACTCCGAGAGAAATTTCAAAATAACAGATGAAACGGGTTATGATTTTACAAAATTAGATACACATTTAAAACCATATTTGACTATGTATAGTAAGCGCGAATTACTATTTGGGTCCAAAGGAGCACACACAGTAATGAGATATCACACAGAACATCGTAAATTTTTAACAATAAGAAAAGGTCGCGTGCACGTTAAAATGACACCTTGGAGAAGTAATCGATTATTACACGTCACGAAAGACTATGTTAATTATGATTTTAGATCAAAAGTGGATGTATGGGAACCACAATCTAAATATGCTTCTGATATAGAGCAATTGAAATTTCTGGAATTTGATGTAGATGCGGGATATGTATTAAACATACCTCCGTTTTGGTTCTATAGTATAAAATATTCGGATGTAGATAGGTCTGAGTTATATGAATTGACATATAATACACCGATTAATACACTATCGAACCTTCATTTATGGGGGTTATATTATATACAACACCAGAATTTAAAACGTATATTCTTGAAACCATTCCAAGATGCAATTGTTACGCAACCCAAACATATTAACTTATCAGATGCTAAATTAGAAGAACAACGATATGATAATACTCCACGCGATAAGGTATTCAATGAACGTAAAAAAGATAAGGAAAAGAAAAAGAAGGAGAAAAACAAGGACGTTATAGTTCCATTACCTTAATCAAATTATATTATCTAGTGTAATAATATAATTATGTGGAAAGATTTCGTAATAACTGGTGTAATACTTCTATTACTGGATGTGATTTTCTTGTATTCCAACGGACAAATGTTCAAAAACCAAATAATAAAAGTCCAACATAGTACGTTCGTAATGGATTATTCTGGTGCTGCGTTCGCGTATGTGTTATTAATTTTTGGATTGTATTGGTTTATCATTAAGGAAAATCGTGGTTTATTAGACGCATTTATACTTGGTGTTGTAATATACGGGACTTACGAAGGGACTACAAAAGCGCTTCTAAAAAATTGGGAATACAAAACAATGGCAATTGATACATTATGGGGAGGAACGTTGATGGCGCTAACGACATTCCTTGTGTATACATTACGTAATACTTTATAGTAATCCTTTTTTTTTTGTTACAAAAACCCCAAGAACCTCGCACCATTTTCGAATTTATATTTCCTATTTACAAAATTACTATAATTGTTGGGGAATTGGTTTTTTACATAATCGTTCATATTCAGAGAACCCATTGACCCGTTACACTGAGCACAAATAGGTAAGAGGTTAGTTTCATCAGTTTTTCCGCCATAACTTTCCGGTAGAATATGTCCTGCGTGAAAATCTTCTATTTTAATCTCGACATTTACACAGCATATACAATATGCTGATCGCTTATTCTTCCCAATATATTTATCCCAAATAGCAGTTTTCAATGACTTAGAAATCGTTTTTTTCTTTATTTGTGTATTACTTTGTTTCATATCTTTACCTATTTTATGCCGAATGATATCTCTCACCCATTCATAACGAAAATCATCAGAGACGTGTTTGTACAAACCGAAATACATTTTGTTATCTTGACATTTTTTTAACATATCATCAGTGATATGTTTAGAGTCAGGGTAATTATCCAATCGCCAATTTGATAATGTTTCATTCCGTTCAATTACCAGTTTCAACAATTCATCTTTGTTTTTTATATTTAGTTCGTCTACAATTACACCCAGTGCTTCCTGAAAAAAATTAAAATAAATATGGGGTCTTCGAGAACGTGAATTCTTAGACCATATATCTGGATAGGTTCTCTTGAAATACTTCGCAACGTCTTCTGGAATATTCTTATCAATTGTTTCAGGGAATTCTGGTAAGGGAGTATTCTTGTTTATAATGTTATAGTTTTCACGCAACTCTTCTATTGTATCAACACTTACGAGTTCAAATGATAACGGAATATTATTCGTTTCGCTTATTTTTCGTATAGCTTCATATCGATGCTGTCCATCGACAAGATATAATTCATTGTTTGTTTTACAATAGTGAATATTTATTACACCCATTATATTACAATATCCCTTGGTTTTCAGCTGTTCTAACTGGTATGCAACGATATCATTCACTTTATCGTCGTCGCGAATGCGTTGTGCGTTTGGTATAGATATATCTATCGACAAAAAATCCCTACTCATAATTTTGCATATTTTGCGATTATGAATCACGATTGATTCGGTTATACACCTTTGTATTTGTTCCATATCTATAATTACTATTATGTCTCTTTTATGTATGTATTATTTATTGTTTATCTAATCATAACATGTAAATATTTCTCGTCCTATTATAGAATAATTCATTCCAAAAAAAAATGTACGAACTTACACTTATATTATCGATATTTATTTTAGGATATGTATTACATATTATTTATAAGGAAGAAACACTATTGGTAATACCAAGTAACGACAAAACAAAAGATACTTTATTAAAATGTGTTTCACTCGGATCGTTATTGGTCATTGTTTATGCTATTATGTGTAAAGGTTTGAAAACCGGATTATTAATATCTCTATTTTCTTGGTGTTTTTTCGTTGTTTTAACACCTTTACCAGAAGCAGCTATTCTACTCACTATGCCTCTTAAATACCTTACGGAAACTCCATTAGAACGCGGACAAGTAATAATATCGGCGTTTGCAACGGTAATTATGTTTTACTTTTATAAAAAAGGTCAAGACATAGTTAAAAATACAAAGATCAAAGGAATATTCACATATATAATGGATAACCGGTTTTATCATATGATTTTACTCAGTATTGCATCATCAATTATGATTTCAAAATTTATAAACGACGCAATTGATGCTCATACGCAAAATGATAGTATTTTTTTATTAAACGATACCAATAAAAAATTGTTTATATTATCATTAATATCTATTTTCATATATTTCCAAACTATACGTAAGTATAATATCGATATCAGTTACTAGCCGTTGCAAGCCACTCATTATAAGGTTCACATTTATGTTTTTCATAAATGTGGTCCCAAGTTTCATATGTTTTCATACCGAACCATTTATTCTGTGTTTGCGACGACTGTTCATCTGGTTCATAATTATACATATTAAAGAATGACTCTTCATTATCTATGTTTTCAAAATATACCGTTTTATTAACTGTGTCTACGGTTCCTTTATGACGAGTGATACGTTTTTCCCATATGGGTGATTTTGACGCATAATACAACCAATTATCATATTGGCCAATGTTTTTTTCTTGTGTAGATGGTTTCAAATGGAGTGTATAGACGCATTCCCTCGGTGGTATTTTCCACCCTTTCAAATGAATAACTGGTTTCGTTTTATATTTTGATATATCACAATGCTTCAAAATAATATAGAATTTTGGGTCATATCTATTATCTGTATTGAATAAGAATAAACCTGTTATCAATCTAGATTTCATCGCACTCTTATATATATATATAGGTAATAATGGTATTGTTTCAAAAACTATATTAATGTTATTTAACGCGTTCCTGGATCGGGTTCTGAATAATTTTAGTTGTTTCACTGTAGTAAGTGCTATATTATATACCTCGTCTATATTATCCGAACGGTCGATATGTTCAAATACATCAGACAAACACTTTGGACTAGCAATACCGTTTTTACACCGATTAACATTTGAAACGGAACAATCCTCCACAGGAGGATTGCCTTTCAATTGATTTGTCGGTAACTGTTGCCCTTGAACATTTTTGCTTCGCTTAAAAATGTTCAAGGGTGTATACATTATATAAAAATCTATACATGCGTCTCGTTCACATAAATTGTTTATTATTGTAGCAATATATGTATCATCCAGTCTATTATTCATCCATAATTTTGTGTATTTTAATATATGTGCCTCCAAATTTATATAAAATGGAGCATAAAGTTCATAATAATAACGCCACAGTAATACGATTAATTCATCTTTAAAACCAGAATGGAACAATTCCAGACCCCAGAATAAAGCTTCGTCCTTATTTTTATTTAATAATGATACAAAAAGCGAGAATTCCACACAGGTTTTATCATATAAATATCGGGTGTATATCATAAGTGATTTGTTTATTATATAGATTCCGATAAAAAATATATATAATTCAATTTTCTATAATACGAACAATACAATACCCACAGTAATTATTAGAACGAATGTAATAGTTATCAATAAACCCGACATACAATAATAATAATTATCATTCACATCGTTTTCTTGTATCCTATTTAACAGAGGATCTGTTTCTGTTGCGTATTGTTGGAATATATTATGGGTGGATTTATTTATGAACATTATCTGTAGTTTGTATTTATCATTCATTACAATAAATGGAAGCAATCAATTTTTACGTAGCATTCCTTTTACACCAGGAAATTTACGATTGTTCTCCCATTGTCCGTGTGTTTGTCTATATAATATAGAACGCGGGGTCTTACAGTTATTCACGAATTGTTTGCGTTCTTTAAATACACGTTTCCATGTTCGTTGTACCAACCTCAACCAATGTGTTTTTAACACCACGTTATAAGCGCCGGTATTCGAAATATCCAGTTTCATTATATGCATTGTTGGACTGCGAATGCGCGTTACCGAATAATCAATTAAATATCTCATTACATCGTTCATTTTATTTGATAACATTGTCTTTGGTTGAATTGCTATCTGTAGTATCCACTCACGACGCGACAACATTAAACATGGTAAACCTATATAATAGACTCCATCTTCTTTGTCTTCATCTAAGAAACGCTCCTCTCGATCAAATATATTCTCAACTATATCGTCTTCTTCATAATCGTCAGATAGTTCACTGGTGCTAGATCCGTATTCGTCGTCGCTATTACAAATCACTGTGTCTTCGTCGGAGTCGTGCTCTTCCATAATCATCTCCTCGCATTCAATTCCATATTGATAATTTGTATAAAGCATATTTTAACTTATATATATATACCTTGGATGTATTTTATGTAATAAGTTTGTATATATATTAATATCAATTTTCAAACATATAAACTTTGATTTGTTGTTACGAATTTTAATATCATATTATCTATACCAGACAATTTATGTAATAGTTCTATATTATTTATACTTTCACACATTTTAATAAGTTCGTTAGTCATAGCGCTTATCTTCATAACCGCCTTTGTAAATTCACCAATAGAAATATCCCTCTCGTATAATTGTGTTTCTATCAATCGTTTACATTCAAATTCGTTCGAACAATTACACCAATCCAATATAGAAGACGCAATGTTATACGAAATAATACCATCATAGTCTATACCAGAATATATTTCAGAAGTATTCTCTAATATTGCGTATTTTTCAACAGACATGTTTATATTCTTAATACACTCACTTGTTAAATAATCATTAATTGGAAATGAATGCACCTTATAATCATCTGGGACTTTAATATCAACAAAACAAGACAAAATGCATATAATTTGCTGAGGTGTAAAATCTTTGAAAAAGTCTGTTGAAATGAGAGTATCTGTTATAACGAGAGAGTGTATTTCTGACATTTGAGATGCGATTATTCCTTTATTAGTAAATTCGTAGTTTTCATCAGAATTCAAAGTTATGAAATTCTCATTCACAAGTATCAGTATTGTACTTTTTACATTGGTATCAATGTAATTGGATAAACTTCGGCAATAAATATCCTGTTTATTATACACTTGTTCACTTTCTTTAAACTGAATATAACTATTCAATTGGTCGTCCAAATGTGCATTGTTCGTATAATAATCTCTTAGTTCTTTTTCGAGTTGTCTGCGTTTCTTATTAACAGACGTTATGATTGTCGATTTCAAATTCAATACAGTATCACATAATTCTCTTGATATATTTAAATTACCAACTGATAATGTTTTTTCTTCGAGGTCCTTTTTACAAGTAGTTAAATATTGTTGTTCTCTATAAATTGCTATATTCAATTCATTGTTCAACATAGATTGTTCCGCAAATTTATGGAAATTCTCGTATTTACACGCACCATTTTGCATCATATTGAGTATCATTTGAAACGAAATACGAAATTTTGAAACAAGTGTTTGAGGACTACCGCATAAAATATTCTTATAATCTGTCTCTGTTGGAAGGTCAAACATATTATTACAATGAATGACTTGACCCAGTGTATCAATTCCTCTTCTTCCGCATCGTGACGCAGCTTGATTATATTCATGTGGATGAAGAAACCGCATTTTATTTCCATCGAACTTTGTAAGACTCGTGAAAACAGCACTACGAATTGGACAATTCAGTCCAATTGCGAATGATTCTGTTGCGAATAATAAATTTATATATTTCTTAGATATCATCATCTCGGTAATTTCTCTCAAAACTGGTAGCATACCAGAATGATGAATACCTATACCTTTTTCCAATAATGAAATTGTGGAAACATACTCAGGCAAATGAACTATCTCTTTATAATTAGGTAGTTTTCTAATAATCTGGTCACATTCACGAGCAATAATTAATGGTATATTACTATCAAATTCTAATACCGGTGTGGTTATTTGCTTAGCATAATGCTCAACATTTTTTCGTGAAAAAACAAATACGATTGCAGGTAGCATATCATTGTCATATAAGTGTTTTGTGAGTTTATTTAGAACGTGTGGTTTTTTCACGAAAATACGATTATCATCTAGTAAATTTTTTACATTTTTCATTCTTAAAACTGTATCGTTGTTGAAAGAACCATCTGCGTCTTTTACTAACATTAGTTTATCCGTGTTTTCGCGTATTAATAGTTGCTGTGATTTATCGCGGATATTCTTAAATGCAGTTTCGTTCGTTATCATATATGCGTAATGTTTTAGAGGCACGATTCTATGACTAGTGGACGATAGAAAAACCTGTTTTGAACTACCATCCTTTTCACACCATTTAGCAAACTTCTCAGGTGAATCGATTGTTGCGGATAACATTATAATCTGTACGTGTTCAGGTAGCATTAAAATACACTGTTCCCAAACGTAACCTCTGTCTGCATCGTTGATGTAATGAACCTCGTCAAATACTACACACGCAAGTTCTTTCTTGATATCCATTTGAAAATGCATACCTTTTACGTCTTCTTCTTCTTTATATGTAAATAAATAATTCATTAGGATTTCGGTAGTCATTATTAAAACATCTGCATCTGGGTTCATCTTAATATCACCAGTCATCAATCCGAAAGTAATATCAGGATATTTCATACGAAAGTCATAATATTTTTGGTTAGAGAGTGCTTTAATCGGTGATGTGTATATAACACGCTTACCTTTCGCTACAAAGTGTTCAATCGCAAATTCCGCAGGTAGACTTTTACCTGATCCGGTATGTGCCGTTATTAATGAATGATGCCCATTAACAGTTGCGTGTATTGAATATTTTTGGAAATCTGATAATGGAAACGGATATTTATTAAAATATTCATCGTAACCAATTTCGGTAAAAGGTTTAGAGCAAATGACTACCATTCTAGTGTGAGACTAATACATTATATTAAAATACCTTTATGTAAGTTTACACCTTTGAACTTATTAAATGGAACTTTTTAAGTCCCTTTTTACTAACTCAAAGTTGGGACTTTTTCGTTCCCTTGTAAATTTTGTTTATAGCAACTCGGTAAAAGCGCTTGATTACTTTTTGTTTCTCTACATAAATAACTTGGACGCTCTAATTTATTTATCGCATTCTTTGCTATCTTGTAGATGTTTGATGAACCATTACGGTCTCTGTTCCACAACCCACAACCGCTCTTACAGCGTAGTAGTCCGTGAATTAACCGTAATTCATCTTTCTTTTTATTTGGATGCTTCCGCACCTTAAATTTCTCACATACTCCACCATCACAATTGGAGCATTTACAACTGGTTCTAAACTCATCTACCAAGAACACTTGGTAGTTATTCTTTCGAAACAAGGTTCGCATTCCCTTTCCCAATGTCGGTTCTTTGTATTTCATTTGCTTCCGTTGTTCCCAATCGCCTATACAAATTACGACTTCGCCAGGATTACCAAATGTTTTCTTAAATTGGTTTATCATTTTTTGCTCGTTGCGTTTTGTATTGATATGCCTACCAAACTTTAATTTACGAAACAACTCTTTTCTATAAAATCCAAATAATGTATGATTGATACGATTTTTCGCTTGTAAATATTCCTTAAACTTTGTAATATCCAGCGTTTTTCTGTTGTAATGAGACAGTTCGGTTTCATATTCTATAACAGTTTTCTCGTGTATCTTATTAGTTTTCATAGCAAGAATTATATTGTTATACTTTTTCAATTTGGTTTCTTTGCGTCGTTGGTCTTGTGAATAGCGGAAAGTAGTAGCATCTTTGGTTGAACCATCCACACAATAAATTAAATCGCATTTCCCAGCATCAATTCCAATAATCTTCTTATTTTGTAAATGCGTCGTATCACTCAATTCGTCAATATACATTTCTTTTGTTCCTGATTTTTTCATCATCGGCAGTTTCTTGCCTACTAAATCCTTACGCAACAACAATACACTAACACCAACGCCGTCGGTAGAAATCATATGATGAAATGAATAATCAGTTTTACGAAACAACTTCTTTTCCGTTCTAAAAAAGAACTTCCAAATCTTATCTTCGTTTTTTTTCAAATTGCCTTCCGTTTTATAGAAAGCCTTGCTTCCTTGCTCCTTTCTCAATAACAGATTTACCAATGTAGTTGTATCCAATCGTATATAACTGGGTGTTATGCTACTTCGCAACGGAAACACATTATTTATAGTTTCCAACTCATTTTCCACTTGTTTCATCATAAAAATCATACTGGGGAAATAATCCATAGGACTACATTTCAAATCATAATAGATGCTATTCTTTTCATATTTAGTTTTGTTCGGTAGCACATTTTGTTTTTGCTCGGTAATCCATTTGTGATAATATGGTTTAGATGTTAAAACTGTTGTATCCACATTCAATAAATCATTCTTGATTTTTCGAAGTTCGCTACACAATGCTCTTATTATGGCTTCTCGTTCCACTTTCGTCTTGCCTAATTTTCTAATTCTCTCTGTTATAAACTTCTTTTTCCAAACAACATTTACATACCGCTCGACATAATCCACATAATGTAATTGGATGTTGTTTTCATACATCGTAATAACATCTTCTTTCAAATAATCCAAAACTGTATTTAGTCCAGCATAATCAATTGCGTCATTTTGCGTAGTCGGTAAATAGTGTTCCTTGTAAAAAGCAGTAAGTTTCTCTTTCATTATAACAGTTTCTTGTTTGGGAGGTTTCCCTCGTTTTTCTTCCTTCTCACCACAAACAACTTTCATCGTATTATTTATGAGTTCCTTACTTATAACTGGTAATGAACCATTGTTGTTTTCATAGTAATCCAATAAATACAATTTCAAAAACTGTAATGTATGAATAACAATTTTATTGGATTTTATAACGGCACTATTGATGATTGATGTGTTTATTTCAGGATGCTTCAAAATGCTTTTCAGCGAGGTCTTGACGGATTTGAAAAACTCAGGTGGTTTCTCTTTTGGTTTTTCCATCTATATACTATACAAAGATATTATTTTAAGTCATTATTCCTAAATATAATGAATTAAGTTATTTTACCTAAACCTTTGTAAAAACATACATTGGCGATTTTCGCCATTTATCATTTGTCTTGAATTGATGTTCTTTTTTTTCAATCTTATATATGGGTTTTAGAATGTTTTTGATAATAGACAACCACGGTCGTTTTCGTTTGTCAGGTTCTCCTACCGCTTTCATATTATTAAATGCGAACCATTTTCTCAATTCGGGTATAAGTTCTGTAATTTGAGTTTGTATCTCTAAATTATCATCAAGTTCAAACAATGTAAATGTATTTTTATTTTCTAAATCTAATATTTTAATTATTTTATATCTCATTTCATTTTGTTCCTTTTCATATAATTCGCTTTTTAACCGCATTATAGTATAATATTATAAAATCTTTAATTGGATTTTGTTCCATTTATAATGTTCGGCGGTGTATATATATTTTAGGATGGTAGTTACTATTTCCAATGAATAATATATTTATTAAATATATAAATCAGTATGAGTAAATTAAATCAAATTAGTAGTAGAAATATCATACAAGGTTCAGATATAGATTTTAATAGAGATAGACAATTTGGTGATGAAATTAACGATAGAATGTCTAAGCGCAATATATCGGATAATACATTACAACTGAATTTTGACCCTAGACCCGTATCTACCAAATATTCGCTTTTTCCTATAATAGATAGACGGGTAGAATCAACGGTTATGAAGAATAAATACGATGCATATACACCTTCTTCCAATTTCAATCCGGGTGATAGCGCTCCAGTGAACGGATTTTTAGATAATGTTGGTATTGAGAGTGAATTGAGAGGCAATCCATATAAATTGACTGGTGGCGATTTAGGGTACAAGTTCATACCTTCAACTAGTGGTCCGTTATACAATAATACAGTGGGTAATCCACTGGACGTTCCTGATAGTAAACACCACTTATTGTTCAAAAAAGATGAATATAGACAAAGTGTATCAAATATAGACCCTAGTATTGGTAAAGATTTCTTTCATAATAATACAAGAGTTCAATTAAGAAATACGTAAACCGAGTAAAATACATACATAAATTATATTATATATGTATATAGCAAATGTTCAAACGCAAATATTTATGGTTTAATATATTAATATTACTAAGTCTTATATATTTTTGTTCTGTTAGCAACAAAGAATTAAATTATGCAGAGGGATTTAGTCAAGCGAAACCATTTGTATTAAAGAGTGACCATCTAGCATATGATGACTTCTACGCCGAAATATACGATATCATTCATCTACCCGATAAATCCGCAAAATTTGAATATGATACCATTATTAACGCGACTATGCCGAATAAAGAGATGACAAATTTTCTGGTGGTCGGTTCCGGAACAGGTGATTTAGTCAACAATTTAACACAAAATGGGTTCAATGCTCATGGAATAGATAAATCACAAGCAATGATAAACCAATCTAAACAAAAATACCCTGATATAGATAACAAATGTGCGTGTGTTGAACTAACATCTTCTTATGATAAAAATACATTTACACATATAACCTGCACCGATTTCACATTATATCATATTAAAGATAAATACGAGTTTTTCAGAAGATGTTATAATTGGCTTATACCTAATGGTTACCTAATTGTTCATATAGTAGATAAGAATGATTTCACACCGGTCAAACCGTGTGTGAGTAAGATACTTGACATTCAAATTAGTAAAGATAGCATGCTTAAAAATATAAATAAAACGAATGTGGATTTTGGTGATTTTGTATACAATGTAACTTATGATATGAAATCGTTGGCTAGTAATAAGATGATCACAAAAGAAACGTTTACAGATAAAGGTAGTAAAAAAGTGCGTCAAAATGAAATTACAATGTATATGGAAGATAGTGACCAGGTCTTAACTATAGCACGAAATGCTGGTTTCATACAACATTCACGGTTTGATTTACCTGACGATTCTAATCAACACGTTATAATTTTTGAGAGAATTGGTTGAATATAGTTTATGTAAAATATTTTTCCTTCAGTTTCAAACAAATATAATTAGACATTAGAATTTCTCCTTTTGGAAAAAAATGTAGGTCTCTTGGTCTCTGAACCAAATGTTGTATAGGTTTCATTTTTGTATAAATATCAATCAAATCCACGTTGAGTTCTGTCATTTCTTTGTTTATTGAAATGTTTCTGTTAACAACTGATTCGTTTGTTACCCGTTGTTCTTTTGAGTTCGGACCTCTTATACTATTACTATTACCCTGAGGCATGTCATCTGGAATGGGTGTGCAATTACACCACATCAAGTTTTTTGTATTTTTACGAATGCGTTCTACCAATAAAGGTGTTAATTCTAAATGCTCTGCTTCTGTAACTCTTTCAGGAAATCCGTGCATACCATCGAACCAAAATATACAATGGTAATGTGTCCATTCATCTACCTTCCATTCATCTAACCAACTATCTATATTTTTACAGTGATGAGGTTGTTGTAGGAAATTTACATTTGCGATTCCTCTAAATTGATTGCGTATATTTGAAACACATACGTCGCCTATAATAGAATCACCAACGATTAGTATTACAGGTAACTGTGACGGTAGTTTATTGTATGGAGACATCAGTCGGATGTCGTAACCAAGAAATCTACCAGCGAAACCATTATTTTTATTATCCAAATCACCTGGACTTTGACCATTGAATTGTCGCGTCCATAAAACTCGTTGCATAATATAATAGTTATATGCGTAATAAAACTTTATATAAAATTTTTATAATTATAAAAATTTTATACCTTCGGACAATAAAATCGGCGGTTTATCAATCACGAAGTAACCGGATATCTAAAGGTGTAGAATGGTAATTATCTTACATAACGCCCAGCCCGAGTGAAAGAATCTACTGTAAAAATTACAAACACACCCAACATAGCATATAAAACAAACTCCTCCATTATATTATCTGTCTTTTCTGCTTGTTGCTGTTCCAATAAATGTATCATGTAATTAATTTTCTCAGCCAGTCCATCCCCATTTCCTAAACCTTCCGTCGTTTTTTTTGGTTGGTATGAAATACGACCGTTATATGTATCTTGGAAATTACTCATATTTTCTTGTTTCAAGTTATTTGGTCTAAACATACCAGACTCGGGTTTTATATTCTTGGGTAAATGATTATCAATAGTATCCATTCCCTCTCTTTTTTTATCTGATATCGGATCTGCCTTAAAATCTGTATGGTTACTTGGTTTATTATTCATCGGTTCGAAATTTTCTAAAGAAGACCCACCATCATTCGGTTTTAAATTGTTCATTAAGTCTAAAACCAGTTTATTCTTTCCTTTTTGTTCGTTTGAATCTTTCTCCAAATTAATTAAGGTTGTTTGTTCGTCAACCAGTGTCTGAACGTTAGAAATTGTGCTTGAACGTTTTTTATTATTATTCGTATCTGTTGTAAATGGTGATGAATAAGCCAATAAAGACATTCTATTATATTATTAGAAGAATTATTATCGTTAATAACAAAATATCTAAACATAACGTATAATGGGAAATGTTCATTCAAAATTTAATAGTATGAGATTCAACATAAATTCTCATATTCAAAATATTAATAATAGTAAAATATTCGCAGGATTAATGATAATAATTCTTAATATTACTTCTAAATTTGTAAACTTTCGCTTTAGTAAAAGCGTTGAGCGATATTTGAAATACACATTTAGTAAACAAATACTGGTATTTGCCATTGCTTGGATGGGAACCCGTGATATATATATAGCATTACTAGTTACAGTTGGTTTCATATTATGTTTCGATTATCTCTTCAATGAAGATAGTATGTTTTGTTGTTTACCCAATTCAATTATTGAAAACTTGAAAGAGTTGGATGATGATGATGTAGTTCCCGAGGAAGATGCTAAAAAGGCACAAGAAATTATTGAAAAGTATGAAAATCAAAAGCGTAAGAAAGAGAATATGGAAGGGGAAAATAAACTATTAGCATTTTAATTTGTATTTTTTATGTCGCCATATTATAGATAATATTATGGCAGATATAAAAAAATCATCATTAGGTACTATTATTTTCACGACAAACATACCAGGCGATAAGGAATATACACTTGACCCCAATAATATTTCGTATAGCGATAATCCGGATTTAAAAATAACAAGGACCACGAATAAATTTTATTCTTATAATGATAAAATTATAAATCCGTCATTTTTCAAAGGTAAGACCAGGTCAAGTATTCTCAGTATCCTATTTAATAAAAATAGATTTGAACAGTTTGCGTATCCATACTTCGAGAACTCGGATAATGATAAAAAAGAAAATATAACGAAAAATGCGTTGTCGTATATTGAAAATATATTTACTACATTTCCTAAGAGTTATAATATAAAACAAATTGCCAATGTGAACAAACCGGGTGGCTTGAAATTATCTATTCCATTCACTAGTATTCCTTATACTTATTTAAAGGTTAATGGAACAGATCATACTGTATCAAGAGTAGTTTATTATGATGATACAGCAAAAGATGATATCTCCGTGGAAATTATTAATGATTTAAATGAATTTTCTAACTGGGTTGATGGTAAAGATGATAAAGTTTTCAGAGAACCACTCGTCAAAAATTTCAAAAAATTGTTTAATGAAGAAAATACGAAGGATAATAATTTATTTAATACGTTCGGTGAAGGTAACGGGGCACGAACATTTGAGAAAGAAATCGCTGTGTTGGATGAAAAACTTAAAACCAATAACGGAGATATTGCGAAACTTGATGAAGAGATTAAAATCATTGAGAAAAATTTGGAATTACCAAACGACACTTGGATAAAGTCTCCGGCAAACAACAGATTTAATGGTATTAAGGAATGGTTTAAAAATAACAAAATCTATGATGACAACAATTTTAAAAACATAATAAGAAATAATAGAAGTTGGTCCATTGTTAATACAAAACAACTAACATCAAATAGTACACATCAATCTATCGATGGAAACATTGTGGTTGGTGTGTTAAAGGCGTTACAAAATGAACAGGATAAAAATGATAAAAATGAGAAAAAATATTGGTTGTTTGATGTTATCAAAGAAAACAAAAAATTAACTGATGCTAAAAAAAAACAAGAAGATATCAAAGCTGAAAATACAAAAATAAATGCAAACAAAACTATATACACCGACAGACAAAATGGTGGTTCTTATTTAATTGCAAATATAAAGGTAAAATTGATCGGTTTAAAAGAAAAAGGAACGAAGGAATTGACGAGGACCGAAGAAGAAGAAATGAATACATTTGAAAATGTGATTGATGTAATAGAAACTGAATACAAAAATCTAAGCGAATTGAACAACAAACTTAACGACATTGCGGAAATTGAAAAAGCAACGAACGCATGTCGAATTATCTCTGACCAACTTAAACAAATAAAAAAACCGACTGTATTGAGTAGTTCATTATTTCCACCGAACACCAAACTCCAAGAAATTATAGTATTATTGGATTCGTTCCTTACACATAGTGACATTTATACTTCATTTATTAAAAAAATGTATGATACAGATTTATTAGACAATAAATATAGTAAATACAACGAATATAAACAGTATATAGATTTCATAAGGAAAATCAAGAAAATATATGAATACAATGATGTATTTGAACTTAAAAACATTCGAACTATGATTAATAATGGTCAGTTGGTTAAAGTAAGTAAAGATAGTGGTTTTGAAAACGAGACTATACGTTTACATATCGATCTAATTAAAGGTAAAGTTAATGACGATAATATTAAACAATTTACCTGTGCATACAAAGACTATGACCTAGTTGAACGATGGAATAAATTAGATGAAATTCCAGATGATGATGTTAAATTGGAACCCATGTATTATTTTAAATTAGATGATATAAAAGTCAATAATCCAAAACAAAATACATCCAATAAACAAATAAAAACAAAGAAACCAAAACAAACTAAAAATGGCGGAAAACGAACAATAAAGCGACGCCGTAAGAAAGGTGCGTATACACGAAAGCAATAAAAAATAACTATTTACATATATTTATTTTTTTTATTCATTTGTTTTTACTGAGTTTTATTCCTTTACTTTTTTTTGGTGAATTTCGGTTTACCATTTACATATATTCCTACAATATTTCCGATATCGCCATCTTTGTCTACACTGTATATGTCTCCGTTGGTAATGTTTGTTGTATAATACGTCTTTTTTTCTATTATAACCTCAAATACTTCCTCTTCTTCACCATCTTCCTCTTCCTCTTCCTCTTCCTCTTCCTCTTCTTCACCATCTTCCTCTTCCTCTTCTTCTTCTTCTTCTACTTCTTCTTCTTCTACTTCTTCTTCTACTTCTTCTTCCTCCTCTTCTTCCTCCTCTTCCACCTCCTCTTCCTCCTCCTCTTCCTCCTCCTCTTCCTCCTCCTCTTCCTCCGCTTCTTCTTCTTCTTCTTCATCTTCCTCCTCTTCCTCCTCCTCTTCCTCCTCCTCTTCCTCCGCTTCTTCTTCTTCTTCTTCTTCTTCTTCTTCTTCTTCTTCTTCTTCTTCTTCTTCTTCTTCTTTTACCTCTTCCACATTAATAATATCAATTGCTACACACGGTTCAATAATTTCAATATCACTATCTTCATCTAATGCAATCGGTTCACTCTTAATAACTACTTCTTTAATTTCATATGATATATTTGGTTCCTTATCACTCACTGGTGTAGAAACCTCATTGTGTCTAGACCTATTTCCGTTTTGTACAAACATATGCGAATTTCTCGTAATAAGTTTTATGAGTTTCTTCAAGTCTTTGTTCTTGCGTTGAATGCGTTTATTCTCTTTTAATAAATCACGCACAATCGGTAAATTTTTGATATAATGATAATTTTCATCAGCTGCATTAGTGAATCCTGACATGTCTTTATAAAGATGAGTTGTTTCTTCTATATTCTTTCGGTAATTTATAAATCAATTTTATAAATTATTATTTGTAATATAATTATAATTTTATCATTTTCCACTCCGGTAAGAACAAATCATCTGTGTTATAATTAGAATCGTTTCCAAACCATAATGGCGGGTAGTATACTTTATCTGTGTCTTTATTCAAATACGCACCCCACCAACTGAATGTATTATTTGCGATAATATTGACTCTACATAGCGACATTAATAACATCTGTTTCCAATCTTCAATTTCATCATTTATATATACGAATTCGTGTTTATGTTTCGTCTTGAGGTTACCTAAAATGGTTTCTGCTCGTTCCCGACATTTTTTATCAGAAAATACCAGAACCCTATAATCGTCCGGTATCAAAGATAATGCTTTATCATAATAATCTTCGCCCAAAATCGGATTTACATTTAGTTCATCTTCGGTTATAAAGTGCATACTTGCTATATTACATTTATCAAAATATTCAATGTATTCACTACGTATCAATAGTTGTTTGTGTGCTATATTGAATATAAGCATTAATTTCTCTTTATAATTATTGAAATATTTATAACTATGGAAACACCCATTCAAACAAACATTATCAATAGTATCCCCAATTGGATTATAATTAAGAGATGTTTCTTCATATACCGGATGTTTGATTAATAATAACTTGTTTATGTGTTCAATGTCTTTGAATTTACCATTTCCGGATGTGTATGGTTTGATATTATCAAATAAAGTTTCCCAGTATGTTTTATATGTAATATCGCCATCGTATAGTTCCTCACTATATGGAACAATAAAACTTTTACTGTGTTGTATTGAATGTGAAATAAGAGTGCATAATTGGAATAACTGATTTCCTATATCACCTTTTAAATTAATAGTAATCATATACATAAATATCATAATTCATTTTTTATATTTTTATATTTTTATATAATAAAATATATATTGCGATGGACACAAACTATGACGTAAAGGAAAAAGCACAGAGAGCAGTAAAGGAAATTTTAGAAAGTAGCGTCGGAAATATTATAATGTATAAAAAGATATCAGCAAGTTCTACATTACGATCCATTCGTGAGGAGGAACCAGAAGATCTCAATGATATTACCTTAGAAATAGATGAAGATTTTACAGAAACACAAGTTGGTTATGATGACCAAATTATAGACAATAAAATTGTAAGCGAAAAATGTTATTGCTCGTTCTGGCGGTGGTAAATCGATTGATAGTTACATAGATGTAACGCCAAATTTATTCTTCATTATATTAGTTTTGTCTGTTTCTTTTGGTTGTTCGCTTTGACGTTTAACTTTGTATACACTAGAGTTTGATGTTGCCGTTTTAGTAATTCCATTACCATATACACCAAGTATAAAATTATCATTGTCTTCAAATAATTCGGGGAATACGCGTGTCATTGGTTTGTCTATAATAAATAATAGATTATCTCCTGATAATAATTGTCTATATTCTTGTATATTTAAATTACCATAAAATTTATCAAGTAGGTAGTGCGGGTCTGGTGCAGGTTTGATGTTTCTTTTATAGTCATATACTTTACTATATATTTTATTTAATAATTGATATCTCTCAAATTTTATAGAATCATCAATGCTTTCGTTGAAGAGAAACGCTACAGCGCATTCGGGTCGACAAAACGAACCATATGAGTCTATTTTGGTTTCATCTTCACATTTTGGTATATAACAAGCATTGTTGTCAAATTCGCAAGTGCACCAGAAACACGCTGAAGTTTTTCCGTTCATCTCGCCATTATATAATAAGTTTTTCTGTTCCTTCAGTTTTGCGTTTAGTTCCTTGATATTGGTTTTTATATTACCGTTTGTGTTACCGTAATAATTATGTGTATTATTTTCATTATCGTTGGATTTATTATTATTAGCACACTGTGTGCATATATAATATTTGGCATTTACATCTACATATGCGTCGAAATCTTTAGACTTTGCATTATCGTGATACGAAGTATAATCTGCCTCTTCGAGAATGTCGTATGTTTTAATTTCGGGAGGCATTTCTGGATTATAATTCAAAATATTCGTTGATGCTAATTTATCGTCAATGTCTGAAATATTACAATTTAAGTGTAATATAACATTTTCTGGTGGTGTAATTTCATTTGTGTTATTGTCCTCTTTATTTGTTAATTTACCACCCTTTGGTTTTCTACCACGTTTTTTCGGTATAACTGGTTCATTTTTTTCAGTTTCCATCTCACTTTTCTTTCTGCGACCTCTTCTCTTTTTTGGTGGTTCCGTGTTCATTTTATAAGAGTTTTTAATAAAATTATTTTAAATCATTTTATAAATGAGTTTTTCAAAGATATATCTATTTGTATAGTATACTATTATGGATAATTTAATAATATTATCAATGTTTTCACTATCTTTCGCGGCCATTGTTGCATTGTATATTTTTTTACAAGCATTCATATTGAGAAAAAAGGAATATTTTCATTTATTCAATTACTGGCAGGTACCTATGATAATGGCACTCCTAATTGAAACAGTGCATAGATGGTTAAATGTTTAATATTGGAACAATATAAAATATTCATTATAATGCTTTATAATGACTAATCGACAAAATATTCCGTGGGTAGAAAAGTATCGTCCAACTGAATTCGATAATATAGTATTGGACCCAACTAATAAACAATTATTTGAAAATATACTTACGCTTGATTATTTCCCTAATATTTTACTATACGGACCTCCGGGTACAGGTAAGACCACTACTATTATAAATCTAATAAATAGTTACCAAAAAAAATATTACCGCGTAAATAGTCAACAGGTTATTCATCTGAATGCGTCAGATGAAAGGGGTATAGATACTATACGAAATCAAATACATTCGTTTGTATATTCTAATAATTTATTTGAAAAGGGTTGTAAATTTGTAATACTAGATGAAGTTGATTGTTTAACCAAAAACGCCCAACACGCATTAAAAATTCTATTACATTCTTGTCCACAAACTGTTAAAATATGTTTAATTTGTAATTATATAAGTAAAATAGAACGTTCGTTAGTAAGCGAATTCATCTGTGTTCGTTTCAATCAACTACCTCCCAATAAAATAAAGGGTTTTATAAAAAAAATAGCAAAAAACGAAGACATAAATATGAAGAATGAAGATATAGATACATTACAATGTATTTATAAATCCGATATTCGTAGCATGGTTAATTTTATGCAATTAAATCAAAATCTAGAAAAAAAAGATTGGAAGAATAAGATGCTAAACAATGTCGTATTAAATACAATACATGAACTAATTTTTACATCCAATAAAGATTGTGACCAAGTTACAGAATATATACATAATTTGAGTATTCAATATAATATTGACAAGAAAACCATTCTATTAGATTATTTCAATATGATAATATGTAGTAAAAAAATCGACATTACCCTTGATTTTATAGGGTCTGTAGAACAATTAGTTCATAATAATCAATTAAAGTCGTTTGATATGTTGAAATATTTTTATTACAATATGAAACAATTTGTTACACCTTCTTTGAGTGTCTAATATCGTTCAATGCGTTGTTTCAAGAATTTTAAAAATTCATTGGGTGGACTACTTGAAAATGAGGAAGGGTCGAATTGTTCTCTTGAAACATTATCGTCGTTTGACTTTTGTATTATAGAAATACTCTTTGTTTGTGTAGGTTTATTATAATATTTTCTATTAGGCAATTCTCGTGGCATCTCGCGAATATGATTTTCCATAATGCTATATAATTATTATAAATATAATAAAAACTAATATATTAATTAATAAAATTGAATAACTTAAAAGGATATAAGTTCTTTAAGTATCGGATAATGAATATTGATATAAACTTAGAATGGGAAACCTATATAAACGAAATTGAAGGTAATAATATGCAAACTGTAACAAATAGTATAGAAAGTCATCTATCAAATATAGATGCCCTTCAAGATAATAATGTATCATATAGTCCTAAATGTTCAGACTTGAATATATCAACGCAGACTAAGGTTGTGTATCTATCACAAGCAATAGATATATATAATATATTTTGGTTAATACCTATTACATCTTATTCCAAACCGGAATCCGGAATAATTAAAAAACAGATGAAACTTGTGTCTAATAGTCGTGAGGAATTCATAGAGAATCAAAAGAAATTAGAAGGTGTTGAATACTATAGCGAACATATTATTAAACAAATAGATAATCCTACCGCTAGACGTATTAAATTTAAAGATGAACGAAAGATTACAGTGGGTCTTTCGCGAAAAGATATTATTAACTCTAGAGGTAAAGTTAAGAATGCATTCTATAATTGTTTCGCAATTTGTATTCGTTTCTTATATAAAGACTATTTTAAAGAAATTCACGTTAAAGTATTCAATACGGGTAAATTGGAAATACCCGGTATTACAGATAGTAATATTCTAGATATAATAAAAACTAATATTATAAATATTTTACAACCACATATTTCAAATAAACTGTCTTTTAATGATTCAAATGGGAGTGGTAATGTGTTAATTAATTCAAATTTCACGTGTGGATATACTATCGATAGAGACAAATTACAAAATATATTGAAAAGTTCCAAATATAATATTGAAACGGCATACGACCCATGTAGTTATCCCGGAGTTAAATGTAAATATTACTATAATAACGAGTTATCACATAGCGAACAAACAGGAACAATGATGAAATCTGACGACAAATTGACTATGGAACAATTGTCTAAAAGTAGTAAATATACAGTGGTATCGTTTATGATATTCAGAACTGGTAGTGTTCTAATTGTAGGTAATTGTAACGAGGAAGAACTAAACGATATTTATATTTTCATTAAACGTATATTGGAGGATGAATACGATGAATTATATGTGGTGGGCGAACCACAAGTTACGAAAGATAAGACATTGAAGATTAGAAAACGTAAAATTTTGATAAATAATGAATTCTTTATGAAATATATAGATTGTTAAAGCTAAAACCATAACCATTTACACCACTTTGATATAACCATGTTCTTCGCATCTTCTATATCAGGCATTTTTTTAAGTATTTGCTCTTCCCAATTCCTTTCGCTATACGTTTTAAATTTTGAATTTTCTCGGAATATTTTCAATGCGTGGTGTAGAAATTCATTATATTCTACTATGTTCATAGTTCGTTTTTGTCCAAATTCTATATAAGAACCGAATAAATTGTCGTCAGAGTTATGTAATATTTCACATATTGATTTTACTATATTAAAGTCAATGTCTGTTTGCTGTATGTTACTATTCGCAAACCATATAATTATTTCGGTTAATTTCGCGATGCGTGGCATAATAGATAGTATTGCGTGGTCTAGTTTAATTAATTCACGATTGTCTTGTGTATATTTAATTATCGTTTTATCGTATATAAACAAGGTAGTCGATTGGTGATTTAAATCCTTATTTGTATTATTTTTTTCTGTCTGTTCTAAATATTCCAGGTAATATAAATATCCTTTCTGCATACTATAATTTGCTACATCAACGTCACCTGTGTGTATTAAATTAGTTTGGAATATATGTGTTATTATTCTATATCCCAGATGTGTTAATTTTTTATCTCTATTATTTATTATTACGTTTGATTTTGATGCGAAGTCTAGGTATTTTACTATTTCATTGATGTATTTACAAGAATATTTTTTAATATTGTTTGTAATTTCTTTACTGTTCATTTAATAATACATTATATACATTTTCCAAATATCAAACCTAAAAAAATATAACTATTCACTTAAAGTATTTAAAGTGAATAATTAAATATTAATATAATATGAGTGCCGACGCCGATGGATATCGTTTACCCAATCCTACTACATTAACACATGCGGTAAAATTGTCGATTGTAGAGGATAAACCGTTGTTGTTAGATTATTGGACTAGTTCGCTAGAGAAATCTGCTCTTATAGGCGTAAAAGATGATGGCGAGAAGTTATTGGTTAAAAGCGAAGATGAGTATACCAGTCCTATTTCAAAAATATTTAAGGTTCAAGATGAGTATATTGTGATGACTGAAAATTCAATTTATCTTGTTGATGTTAATATTCCGTCGAAGCGAATTTCTTCATAAACAATTATGACATTGTAATAATGTTATAATTGAAAAATATATGGTCATAGAATCTCTCTGAGTTTTTCCATATCTTCGTTTGAAATCGTGTCTGGAAATAAAATATCAAACATTACAATCAGATTTCCTGTATGCGTTTCACGTGTCATTCCTAATTGTGGTATTACTTTTGTTTGCCCTGGTTTTATTATCGTTGGGTTGATTTTATTATTAAATGTGAATATCTTCTTATTGATATGCTTCAAATCAAATGAAAATCCACATAATGCTTCTTTTAATGTTATATTTTTAGTATAAATTAAGTCTAATCCTTGTCGCTTGAAAACTGTTTCGTTTTTTATTTTAATATTTACTTTCACATCACCTTTTATATTTTCACTTATTTGATGTCCTTGATTTCTTAATAGAACCATTTCGTTCTCGTCAATTCCTGGCGGAAGATTTACATAAAGCGTTTGTATTTCTTCACTCTCGACTCCATTTATAAGTGTCCATTTGTTTATCTGTATTGGAAAACTTCCACCAGTGTAAGACTGTTCCATTGTCAATTCTATATTGCGAACTATAGGTGGAGGTTTCTGAATTTGTTGGGTAAAATGTCGAGAAAATCCCGGATGATTACCTGTATTGAAAACACGAACATTTGGTATACCAGACATACCAGGCATACCAGACATAAATGCATTAAATATATTGTTTAAATCACCAAATTCAGTTCCGTCTTTATTAAATATACCTTTTAATTGCATATCGTATTCAGAACGACTTTGTTTATCAGATAAAATTTCGTGTGCGTCATTTATTTTCTGAAATTTTCCAATTGCATCCGGTGTTGAATTTCTATCGGGATGATATTGTAATGATAGACGACGATATGCCTTTTTTATTTCGTCAATGTTAGCTGTTTGTTCAACTCCAAGCACTTCGTAATGATTCGACATATTATATGATTATTATTCTTGTATTTATATTTCCTTTTTATTGAATAATATAAATAGGTAGTTATATTACACATATATCAAAATATGAGAATTCCTATATCTATTAAATACCGACCATATTATGTATCAGATTTTAACATGAATGACCGTTTTTTGAATGTTTATAATATTTTAACCCGAATCGACGATTTGAACATATTATTTGTCGGTGGAGAAAATTCTGGTAAAACTAGTTTGCTTTACGCGACTATTCGGGATTATTATAAATTGTCAAAAGACGATGCATTACCAAATACCGAAATTATGTTTATTAATAATTTGAAGGAACAAGGCATTAACTACTTCAGAAGCGAAATGATGACTTTTTGTAAATCTAAATGTTCAATACGCGGTAAAAAGAAAATGGTAATTTTTGATGATATGGATTCTATCAATGAACATAGTCAGCAGGTATTTCGTAATTATATTGATAAATATAAACCGAATGTGAATTTTATAGGTGTTTGTTCCAATATACAGAAAATTATAGAAACTCTACAATCAAGATTACATGTTATGAAAATACATTCGCTTACTAGAACACAGATTAGAGATATAATGTGTCGTATTATAAAAGAGGAAAATATATATATTGATGACGAATCTATAGAATATATATTATGTGTTTCTGATGATAATATTAGAAATGTTATTAATAATATTGAAAAAATATATATATGCGGGTCTAGTCCACTAAAACCTATAGGTATAGAATCATGTAAACTTATATGTTCGAATATTTCATATAATAAACTTGATATTTTTTTAACATATATTAAGAAGCGTGATTTGCCAAATGCTATCGATATTTTATACTCTATACACGATGATGGTTATTCTGTTATTGATATACTAGACTATTTTTTTAATTTTTTGAAGATTACAACTAACTTGGAGGAAGAAATTAAGTATTTAATTATACCTATTATATGTAAGTATATTACCATATTTAATACCATTCACGAAAATAAAATAGAACTTGCTTTGTTTGCGCGAGATATTGTCTTATTGATGAAATAACATAAATACATTTATTTCTATACATCAATATGGATAGTTTGCTGGTTACAAGTGAGAACACTGATAGTGTTGTTATGTCGGTTATCAAGCAATTCAAGGGTCGTGCTGATTTTGGTATGAAAAAATACGGGACAAATATGGACCGCCAAGACCTATCTGTATTAGATTGGATACAACACGCCCAAGAAGAACATATGGATGCTATTCTGTATCTCGAAAAATTGAAGCAACTTGAAATAGAGCGACAGAAAAAATAATGTTTATATACTTATGTGATATAGGTTGTAAATATATATTACATAAGTACTGATATATAAATATAGATATATGTAAATACAGTTGTATATGAGCAATAATCAATTATTCATAAAAAATGTTAAAAATGAACTTCTCTTTGAATTGCTAGATAAAATATGTCAAGTCAAAGAGAATTATTACTATCTTGACCAAAATGCGTTTAGGAAGATGTTATTTCACGGTTACGATAAGGATTTTTGTAGTGCTATAAAAGAACATTACTATTTATCGAAACAATTTTATGTAACACGAACTATGACATATAAATCTTTTACAAACATAGTTAGACAGATTTGTAAGCATAATAACGTTATGTTCAATTCTTCCATACGATATAGTGATTCAAAATATTCAATTGAATTTTTTATATATTTCTAGGTGATGATAGTTATTGGGTGTTTGGTTAGATAAAAAAATAGCATATAATATTATACTACTACCATGATATCTCAACAATATATTAAACATTATGCATTTACTATAAGTTTAGTGATGCTCGCTAGTTATGTTGGTAATAAATTTAAGCAGAAATTCACAGATAAGACAAGTGATGAACATAAATTGATACGTAAATATCTACTCAATGACACGCCTCTTTATGGTTTCAATAAACCGAAAATATGGATTCATACAAAGTATGATATAAATGCCCGAAATTGGAAATCATTTGGTTCTCGTAATTCAAAGGAATTAAATCAACCATACCTTCATTTTTCTATTCAATCTATTATCGACCATTGTAGTAATGATTTTCATATTTGTTTGATAGATGACCATACATTTAGTAAATTGATACCAGGTTGGGATGTTGATGTTTCATCATTACCTGAACCAATCAAATCACAATATAGACAGATTGCTTTACTCACTTTAATCAACACTTATGGTGGTATGATTGTCCCAAATTCTTTCGTATGTACTAAAACACTCAAACCATTACTTCAAAATAACGGGGTTCCTTTTGTATGTGAACGGATTAGTCGTATAATTACAATGACTAAGAGTGAAGAGTTTATGCCCGATACGTATTTTATGGGTTGTGAAAAAAATGATGATACTATTACCGATTTAATTAATGTGTTAACAACTCGTGTAAAAAACAATCATCACTCAAATGAACCGTTCGTAACAGGAAATATTAACTTCTGGTGTGAAAAACAAATCAGTGATAATAAAATGACTTTAGTTAGTGGTAATAAAATTGGTATTAAAGATAGTAAAAATAAACATATTATTATTGACGACCTGATGGAGGATAAATATCTTGATTTACATTCGGATTGTTTGGGTGTTTATATACCTTACGACGAGGTTCTTTCGCGAAACAAATTTTCTTGGTTCGCATCTTTAACTAGAAATCAAATTTTGAAATCTAAATTGGCTATAACATATGTTATTCAAACTTCAATGGTAGATTCGAATGATATGTATACAAACAAAACGTCGCAATATACCAGTGAGGTATCGATATAAACCAGCGAATATTTCAAACCTTCAACGGTATAAATCTATTGTAATTTAACAATTTGTATAAAAAATATATAGAAATTGTTCAAAATATTATATAAAATGTCTTCTGAAAATCTTACGAAATCAATTAAGCAGTTACAAATGCTGGATAAACTATATATTACAGATAGTTTTATGTATGATAAGTTACATTCCTATATACAAAATAATTTACCCAATATTATGAAAAATATTAAAAATTCAAATGATGAACGGATTTCGCGAAACAATGAATTGAATGTAGAGTTTCATACTTTCATTAGAAAGTATTTAAATGAGAATAAATATTTCTATGTTTCGGTAACCGAGAAGTTTTATGTTTATGATGGTATTAATTATAAGGTTACAAATGAAGATGCTATTTTACATCATATATTAACGACAATTACGAAAGAGCGTAGTTTACTCACATGGAAATATAAGACGAAGGTCACACTTATGAAAACAATCAAAGAGAAATCTTTATTGGATAGTGTCCCCGAATCTGTAACTATACAAAATGTTATTAATTCATTGTATCCTACTCTATTTTCGACAAAATGTGCAGCCAAATATTTTCTAACTGTATTGGGCGATAATATGTTAAAAAAAAATAATCATCATATTCACTACGTTCCTTTGTATTCCAAGACATTTATAAGAGAATTGAATAATTTGTCGCAAGATATTATTGGTCATTCTAATACAAATACTTTCAAATTGAAATATCACGAAGACCATGATTATAGTAATTGTCGAATTATAAACATACACGAGACTGTAAAATATGAAAACATATGGAAGCGTATTATCAGTGAAAATGGTATTGATATAATTTGTGTAGCTCTACATTATTCTAGTCGTTTCGGTAATGCCGACACATTTCTATTATCACATTCTGATAATTTCGAGAACCAGATACATTATTTGAAAAATAATTCTAAAACTGATATAATTAATGCATTTGCTCAAGAATATTTCATAGAAATAACAGATGATACAAAGACAACAGAATGGAAAGATATATTTTTTTTATGGAATCATTTTCTTAGTAAACATAGACTACCCAATATCATGTATCAAAGCGAGTTTTCTAACTTATATTCATCTGTATTCGCTAAAAATTATAACACAACCAATAATAGTTTTACCGGTTTGTTCAGTAAATTTCTACCATCTGCACAATCTTTTGTTACGTTCTGGAATCAAACGATGGTAGAGAACCCATATGAAAATTTCCTAGAAATCGATGAAATACGCGAGATTTTCAAAATATGGAATAAAACAAATGACAACTTGAGTAATCAGCAAATTCTTGATATTATTAGTTACTTTTTCCCCGATGTGTGCACTGAGAATGATAAACATATACACGAATTTGTATGTTCTCTTTGGAATAAAGGAGAACAAATCGAAAATATACTCGAAAAATATAAAATACACTATACAGAAAATGCTCTCGATGGTGATAAAACTATACACGATGTTTATATTTATTATTGTAATTATGTCAATACAACCATACACGATTCTCTATATAATAGTTTAATCGTGGATAAGTCATACTTTGAAATGTATGTTCAAAAATACCTCAGTCCATATGTTGATAATAATTATATTTCGAGTATATGGTTTAATGAATAATAATAATAATAATAATGTGTAAAATAAATTTACATTATTATTGTCCCATTTCAAATGTCAGAAGGTATATAATATTGTGATAATTCAGTATTTTATATTATACCTTTTTTTTTACCAATGGTTCTAACACTGGAGTCTAATGTTCGTAAACAATCTCTTAAATCATTACAGTATTCGTCCTGAATAACTAATTCCGGGTGTTCTTTCACTAGTTTGTTAATATTTGTTAGACTAATTTGTAGACGACCAGCGCGTTTTTTTTCTGCATTACCTACTTTGGGTGCGACTGATAGATAACTGTGTGGCATTATGGTTCTTATATGTTTCGCTTTGTTTTTATAATCTGGATTATTATGTTTTAACATTGTATCTAATTCATTAAATTCCTCTTTAATAGTTTCAAGATTACCATTACCGAATAATAATTCTTTTGCATCTGTAAAATCCAGTCTCACAATAGATTTTGGGTGTTTTTTATCACCAATTTGATCATATTTAACAACAACAACTTCCAACGGAGAATCATTGGTTACATTATCTAAAGTACGAATTGCGGAACCAAAATCTACTCTGTTCGTTTTGGTTGCTTTAATACTTACATTTTTTCCTGTTAATTTATTCAATTCTTTTGGTATATCGTGAACAGATGTATAACTAACCATGTTCATTTGTTCTATTTTCGATGGACTTACAAAAATGGTCACTAAATCGTCTTCCCATTCTTGCCCGTGAGCTTGAACTCCAGTATGTTTTCTCATAGTATTTTTAACCGGGGATTTTTTGGAGACTTTGACTGTTTTTTTGGCAGCTTTGACTGTCTTAGTTTTGTTTGATTTATTTTTTACCTTCATATATAGTAATGTGGAAAATAAATTTACATTATAATAATGGATTAAATTTAAATATTAATTCTTGTTTTGAAATGGATTTGGGTCCAACTGTATTATTAAAATCATACGTAATCGTAGATAAATTATTTATATTATCATTTATAGATTTTTTATTTGTAAATTTTATAAAATAATGAGATTGAATACTTTTATTATCAATACTTGTATCTATTATTCCAGCATTAACTCCAACACGACGAAATGAAATATCTGGATTTTCTGTTTTTTTAACGAACGTGAAGTTAATTGGTTCGAGTTTTTCACTAACTATTCTGTTTACATTTTTTTTTTCCCATATTTGGAAAATACACGGTACATTATGTTCTATACCATCTACTAAAAATGACTTATCCTGTAAATCCATTTCAAATATAAGATGGAATTTTAATGGAAATGTTTTTCTTAAACTATCTTTTTTGAAACTTTTTGGTAATATGAATGAAATGCTATTACTAAATTCACACGATTTTTTTATAAATTTAATCGCCAATGACGATTGACGACCAAATGGAGGATTACCTATTATATGTATTTTATTAAAAGTGTTCATAATACTACTATAATTGTATAACAAATAATCTTGTTTCGATATTTCTATATTATCTGGTTCTAAATCGTAAAATTTAAAATTACTTGTCAATGTTTTTATACCTGTAATAAAAGAACCATTTCCGGCACTCGGTTCTATAATCAAATCATTTGTGTTAATTTGTATGTGTTTTCTGACTTGATTTAAACATAACTCTACTACACTATCCTTTGTATAATATTTATCAATTGTATTTCGTTTTAATCCTTTAGTTTGTTTAATTTCCATATTGAGTATAGTTTATTATATGGTTATACATTTTAATCAATTTTTTATCTATTTTCCATTTTTTTACTTGGTTCTCTAAATTTTCAAAATAATTTGTATTTGTTTTATGAATTCCGAAAATTTGATAGCATCGTTATAACAATCATGTAAAAAACCTGTAAATTTACACCCTTGAAGATTTAAAACCGCACCTTTCGGTGAAATAAAAATCAAAAAGGTTTGCCCTTTCCAGAGCGTGTAAATTTTGGTTTTGGGAATTCTTCTAAAAACCCTGATGAGTTATTGCTTCTTGATAAATAATTTGGTCTTTCTTTATTATTTATCGCATTATAAGCAATCTTATAAATATTTGTTGCACCATTAACATCTCTATTCCAATAACCGCATCCGTTCTTACAACAAATCAGTCCATGGACGAGAATGTTTCCTGTTTTATATGGTCTTGGATTTTCCATTACCATATTTTTCGCACAAATACCTATTTCACATTTGGAACATCTACAACTGGTTCTAAATTCATCTACCAAATAAGTTTGAAAACCTGCTTTTCTAAACAAAGTTCGCATTCCTTTACCTTTGGTTGCTTCCTTGTATTTCATTTGTTGTTTCTGTTCGTAATCTCCAAAACAAACTACAACTTCTTTTTCATTACCAAAAATGCGTTTGAAATTGTTTAACATTTTTTGTTCGCTTCTTTTGGTGTTTCTATAACTTTGTAATCTTAATTTTCTAAAAATATATTTTTCATAAAAGTTGAATAACATAGCATTTATTTCACTTTTCTTTAGGATATATTCCTTAAATCTTATTATGTTAAGTGTTTTACGATTACATTTAGATATTTCAGTTTCCCATTCTATTATTGTTTTACCATTTATTTTTTCTTGTTTCAATTCTAATTGTATTTTTGAATACTTCTTTTTCTTTGTTTCTTTTCTTCGTTGGTCTTGTGAATATCTAAATTTATTTGCTTCTTTATTATCAGCATCTACACAAAAAATTAAATCACATTTTCCTGGGTCTATGGATACAATCTTTTTATTTTTTAGTTGTGAATAATCTTTCAGTTCATCAATATATTCTTCATTATTTATTCCTTTTTTCATCATTGGTAGTTTTTTTCCAATTAGGTCTTTTCGTAATAACAACAAAGAACAACTAATTCCATCTGTTTCTATCATATGATGAAATTCATAATGTTTTTTATGGAAACATTTGCGTTCAGTTCTAAAAAAGAAATCCCAAATTTTATTTTCATTTCGTTTCAAATTTCCTTCTGTTAAATAATCACTTTTATTCCCTTGTTTTTTTGTCATAAGAAGATGCACTAATGTTGTAGTATCTAATCTTATATGTTTGGGTATAATTTCATTACGCATAGGAAATACGTTACAAATAGTTTGTTCTTCTTTTTCTACTTGTTTCATCATTTTTATCATACAACCAAAATAATCCATAGGACTACATTGTAAATCGTAATATAGATTTTTCTTAAAGGTTTTAACTGGTATGATATGTTGTTTTTGTTGATTAACCCAAGTGTGATAAGAATTGTGAGATTTGTATTGTGTTGTTTCTACATTCAATAAATCGTTTTTTATTTTTCTTAACTGATTACATAGTTTGTTTATTTTTGCATCTTTTTCTTTTTTAGTAATATTCTGTTTTCTTATTTTACTCACAATAAACTTCTTTTTCCAAACCACATTTACATATCTTTCCACATATTCCACAAAATGTAATTTAATGTTGTTCTCATACATGGTAAGAATATCAATTGTTAAATAGTCCAAAATGGTATTCATATGTGTATATTCAAGTGTATCGTTTTGAATAAGTGGTTCAAAATCGGTTTTGTAAAATTCAGTTAAATTATCTTTTAATTCCTTGATTTCTTTTTTTGGTGGTCTTCCTTGTGGTTTTTCATTACACATAATTTTCATACATGAATTTATAAATACCTTGTCTATAATCGGTAAAGTTTTATGAATTTCATAGTAATTCAATAAGTATAATTTCATAAATAGTAAAACATTAATGACGATTTTATTACACTGAATTACAGCATTTGTAATTTTTGGCGTGTTTATGTCAGGATGTTTCAAAACACTTTTCAAGGAAAGTTTAATTCCTTTGAAAAAGTCGTCAGGCGGTTTTTCTTTTATAGACATCCCTATAATATTCCTAAATATTTTATTTTTAAGTAATTTAACGAATAAATTATAAAATTGAAACAAAATAATATAAAATCTATTTAACAATAACTACAAATGAACGATATTATGATGTCACAATATATTTATTTATTACAAGAACGAGAGTTTATAAAGACAAAAGAGCATGTTTATAAAGTTGGAATGACTAAAAAAGAAAATCATGAAAGATTTAACCAATACCCAAAAGGTTCGGTTCTGTTATTTCAAATGATTTGCAATAATTGTAACAATATGGAAAAACTTGTTCTTAAAAAATTTAAAGAAACTTTCAAACAAAGAAAAGATATTGGTAATGAATATTTTGAAGGTGAATATAAAGTCATGATTGATATAATTTATTTAACTATAAAAGATGAATTAAATATTCACGAAGAAATTATAAATGATGAAGAAGAAACAATAAATACTAAGGAAGAACAAGAACAAGAAGAGGAAGACGATGATGAAAAAGATGAAGAGCAAGAAAATAAAATAAAATTTAATTTATTATGTGAAAAAATATGTAAAATATTTCCTGATTATAAAAATGACGAAAGTTTTGGAGGAAATAAAAAATATATAAAAATTAGCATAATTGATAATGAATATGTTGTATATTATATAAATTCTAAATTAATGGATTATCTACATTATTATTATTATGAAACTGAATGTGAAACAATGTTTGCCGACTATATTATTAACCAATATGAAATAAATAAAAATGTTGCAGACAGATTACAATATTTTAATCATTTAATTAATAAAAAAATAGTATGTGTTGATAAAATATATGATATAAGTTCAACCGATTTTATAAGTAAAATCAATAAAACTAAATTTTATATAAATATTGAAAATTACGATGATTTCCAAATCAATCTAACAAATAATAAAATTTATTGTAAAATAACAGAAAAAATTAGGCAATTGTTTCATTGTAATACTATCGTTAATACTTGTTTATATTCTACTATGGTAAAAGAAGACGAAACATATGATATCTTTAAAAAAATTAAAAATCTTAAAGATTATGATAATTTTAGAATAGATGTAGGAATACACGATTATAATATGATAACATTGTATAAAATAAATTCAAAATATTATGATTACAAAACATTCTTACGAAAATATATACCTTATGTAATTCGGTGGGATATTAATAATAATTATTATATTGTTAATCGTGATTATGAATATATTGGATTAAATAGTAAATCTATTGATTATAAGAGGAAGGGTGAAGCATATTTGTTTAATGATGGTAATAAACCATGGGATAATAAAACTGATTATATAAGATATTGCAATGAATACACAAAATGTGTAAAAGAAAATTCATTAAATGATTGTTTAAACTCACACAATTCAACAGCAACTATTTTAACATTATTGGATTAATTCAAAAGTATAAATATGTGTTCTAATATATTTTCCATTTTCTGTAAATTGAAAATCTTTACTTTCCATTGTGTATTTTGTTTTGGTTAATTGTTTTATAATACTTAACCAAGGTCTTTTTATTTTACTTGGTTCTCCAACTGCTTTTAATCCATTAAACGAAAACCATTTTCTTATTTCAGGTATTAATTCCATGATTTTATTTTGTATCTCTTCATTCTTATCTAATTCATAAAGTGTATATGCATTCTTATTGGTTAAATCTAATATTGATATAATTTTTTCTATTATTTCTTCTTGTTCTTTTTTATATAAATCACTTTTTAATCGCATAGGCATCTTAAATATACTTAAAATACACAAATAAATTTTAAGTATATTATTTATAAATTTTTAATTTTCTTTTTCTTGTAGATGGTTTCCTTATAAATTCTATTTTTTCATTAATTCCATATGCGTGTTGAAAATAATTTTTATAATTTTCAGGTTTTACTTTGTCAATTGCATTTTCTACATTCTTTTCTAATTGTTCGTAATTTTCTACATTTCTATTTTTCTTCATATAAGTTTTGATTTGATTAAAGTATGCCTCTATTGGATTATTGGTTTTAGGGGTATAAGGTATCGCAAATAAATATTCATTACCATTTTTAGCAATAGCATTTTTTATTAATTCGTTATTATGACTTTTCGCATTATCTAACACAATCAAATATCCTTTATAATTTGGGAAAATATGTTTTTGTAAAAATTCTAAAAATCGTTCAGCAGTCATTCCACCTTTTTCACACATTTCTTTTCCTAATATTTTTGAATTACTTATTGCTACTAATAATGTAAATTTACGAAATACAAATTGATTACTGGTTTTTATTCTACATCTTCTTCCCAAATAACAACGACTATAAGTAGGATGTAAAGCAGAACCTACACTCGTTTCATCTAAACAAATAATTTTATTTAATGGATAATTTTTTATTTTTTGGTAAAAGGAATTCATTTCAGTTTGTTTATCAATTGGTTTCTTGTATCTTTCTTTTGGGAAATGTTCGTGTCTTGTTCTTTTCCTTGTTTGGTTATTATCTCTAATAACATGTCCTAAATGTTGAGGCGTAATATCAAAAGTAGGATATTTTTGTTTCATATCAAACGCTAATTCATTCATAGTAAGTTGTTCGTTTTTCTTCAACAATTCCAATGCAGTTTTTACTTGTGGTTTAGTAATCTTGTAAGAAATTGGTTTTCGGTTTCTTCTTGTAAGATTTTTAGAAGTATTGTATCTTTTAATCCAATCTCGTAAAGTAGATTTTTTACAATCAAAAATTTTACAAGTTTTCTTATACCCATCTCCTTTATCATTATTTAAGTAATATTTAACCGCAGATATTTTATAATCTTCTGTCTTATGTTTAGTCATCTATATTATTTTGAGAAAAATATAAAAAAATCTTTAAGGGTGCGGTTTTAAATCTTCAAGGGTGTAAATGATTTGTATTATTATTGGTTGTATTATTACACGTCTTTGTTATCTTGTTGTATTATTCCTGAATTCTGGGTTATGTTTTCTATTACCTTACCGATTGTAGTCTCGCGCGGAGCGCTCGGGAATAAATTTCTTTGTATATCGAGGCATTTCATAGAAAATTCGGAATCTCCGTCCTTGTATTCTTCTGCTTTGACCACCTTTTCTTTCATGAGAGTTTGTACGGTTCTCTTTGTTACTTCATTGATTCCCTTTTTAAGTAATTCCAGAGAACCTTCCTTATCCCATTCATCGTTTTCTTTAATATATAGGGTCTTTCGTTTTTTATCACTACAATGAATGGGACGTTTATCTTGTCCCAATTCTCGTAAACTCTCAATAAACAGCTTGGAAATCCCTTTAATATACCCGTTTTCTGCCTGGTTCTCCAAATCTTCAAAGGAAACTTGTATTTGTGCGAGGAACTCTGAAAAATTCAATGCGTCTTTGCAATCTTCGTTTAAAAAGACTTGTAAATTGAACTGATTGTTATTCGTTGTATTGTTGTTATTGTTACCTATTTTTGGGATGATATCTTTCATTATACCCATCATTTCTTCGCTTTTTTCCGCCTGTGATGTTATAATATTCATTAATTCATTATTTTGTTGCATTGATTTCAAAAACATGTATTTATAATCAATAGTATCTTTTTCAATAATTTGTTCTTCTCCACCTTTTATTACGTCGCATATTTTTTGATGTCTCGATAACCCAGATGCGTATTTATAAGATTTTCCACATTCACAAGTAATTTTTTCGGCATTTTTCGGCATTTTGTTGTTATCATTTGTTATCATTTTGTGTTTTGCAGTCAATAAATGGTTATTATAATTACTCTCTTTGTTGCATTCGAAGGAACAATTATTACAAATATATTTCTTCGGCATTTTTCGGCATTTATTCATTATCATTATTATCCTAAATAATGATAACAAAAAAAATGCCGAAATTATACGCAACAGTTTTCATAAAAAAATTATGCTAACAAATATTTCTGTTAAAAACACGTTTCACTGCATTATGCTAAGAACCCATTTTTTAAAAAAGTCGTTGAAAAAGTAATTTCATAAAAAGTAAAAAATGGACATTTATAAATGTCCAATTTTCAGAAAATCAAAAGAGAATCCAAATCGTGTTTTTTTTAGAAATTCAGTTTATTTCTTCGGTACAAACATATACCAAATATATGTTTGTATACTAATATACATTGCTCTACATGAGAAAATATATAATGCAATATCATAATTATTTTATTTTCGTATTTTTGTGCGAACTTAGACCGATGAAGTTATAAACCAGCGGAAATTTCAATCGTATAATATATTAGAAATCATATTATTCCAACAATTGTTACTATGAACGTTTCTCTGGTACCATTCACAACAGTTTTGAGACATAATATTCCATTTAAATTCAGTCATATTTTGAAGTTTCAGCGTTAAATCATCAGGTGAAGAAACCAATAAATAATGTGTATTTTCAATCAATGGTTCCATATAAGAAGTCGTAGTAACGCCCTCAGTGACCAAAGGAATAACACCAAACGCCATTAGTTCAACCTCACGGTGGCATTTAGAACCGTAACCACGCAAGCATAAACCATACTTGGATTGTCTTATTTTCATAAGATATTCTTTATGTGTAAACAAGTGGGTTTTTCCTTGAGTGCAATGGTATTCGGTAATTACATCAGACCATTTATTATTACTTCTATATTTATTTTGAACAGAATTTTCAATATTTCCAATGAATATACTATCAACCGTGCGCTTTCTAAACGGTAATATAGACTCTGTTTTTAAAATATGCTCTAGAATCATGGGTTTACGAGGCCAAAAAATCCAAGGTTTTATAATCAAATCAGAACATTTACTGCTGATTACTTTACCCTCTATCGCTGTATCCCCATTACCAATGAGTATTAATGATGCTTGTAATAACTCATTATTACACCATTCCAAAGTAGGTCTATCATACATAAGAACATTCGGTTCAATCCAACAATGAACAGAATTTGAAGTTAATTTTATATCAACATCATTGGTTCTCGCTTTCATTAATACCATTAATTCACGGAAACTATCATTCGCGTGGAAACCCAAACCCGAAATAGGTTGTTTTGGTAATTTTAACAACCATTTATTATGAATAACTCTATAAATAATTAATAAAATCTTATACATATTTGCTTTTTTGAAGTGTCCAATAAACAAATTATTAAATTTATCAAATCTACTATCTAAAAAATGTGTGTGTATAAATTTCAATGGTTTGTTCTTATAATAAACTTTATCATTAGGTATATGGGTTATATTTGATATAAAATTTATCTCCCCTTCATTCGACAATTGCATCCGCCAACCTTGTACATTATAATTTTCACCAAATTCGAAATATGAAAATTCATTAGATAAGTTTTCAATAGACGCTTGGTCAAAATAGCGCGAAGTTTTTGTATATTCGATCCATTTATCAGGAACATTAATATTTTTAGTCCATAACATACCACCATTAAAATACCCATATTTATCAGTAATGTCTTTTATCATATAATGGGGCGATACTCCAATATCTTTGGAATTGTCAATATCATCAATAACGTCAGTAATAATAATATCACTATCTAATAATAGCGTATCCTGATGAACGCCCAGAGCATATTTAATTATATTTGCCTTGGACATTTGGAAATCACTCCAAATGCCTTTGTTCTCCATAATTTGTCTATTCATACCATCGTATTTATCTAATTCAATGAAATAATTTATATTCAATTTCGGTGGCGGTGAAATCTCGGAAATAATTTGTTTTGTTTTTGTATCTGTCAATATATATACTTGCGCATTAGGGTGAAATATAGATAAAGAAAGCAATAGTCCAATAAGTTCAAAGGCACAATTAGAAGTGCACATCGTCGAAAAACTAGAAGGTGCTGTCATATTCAATCTACAATTACGTATGTCTTATTTTTTAGATGGTTTTGTATTAAAGTTTTATGTTTAAAAGCCAGTTTTTTCGCGTGTTCTCTAAGTATTGTAGTATTATAGCTCATGTTCAACGTATAATTTGGGTCGTTATTAATAGTATATCTTGGAGCTCCGCCTTCATTGGAGCAGTAATGTTGTTTTAATGGGAAAAACATATCCGGAGAATAGACATGATTGTACCAATCATCGCATCCCCAATTAATAATTTCCTCTGGGAAAAACCATCCGAAAATATTCATATGTTCTCGTGAAACGAATGCTTGTGTAAGAATTAAATTATTATTATTAATAGGACCTACGAGTCCAATATCATCATTACTCTTTAATTTATTTATACAGTCATTCACCCAACCTTTCGTATGAAACACAATGTCGTCACCACACTGGTAGAAATAATCACAATCTTCATCGTATGCACTTTTGAAAAGAACATTCCACATCTTAGTTACGTGTCCCTTATTAATATTCTCAAATTTTATAAATACAAAAGATATATTTTTGAATACCAATGAATATCGTTTTAAAATATCTTGCTGTGTTACATCCGCGAAAATTCGGTCATCACTATCATAACCAATATAAAAAACATACTCTTGTTCTTTGTCTTGTGTCAGTAAAAAATGTTTCACCGAATAATTAACAATATATGTATCTTTCATAGTTTTCCAGTTATCCCGCCCCTTTGAAGTGCACGGAATCAACATAGCTATTTTTTGACTAGTCATTTAGATAATATAATATGTATTATCTAAATAGATTATTTTTTATTTTCTTTGTTTACGCGTGCGTCTATTCTGTTTTTGGCGAGTATATCTAGAACGACGTTTATTCTTACAAGATTTTCCACCTCGTTTTTGCCTAGTATTTTTTTTTCGTTTACCACCTACGGTAGTAGCGTGATATCCCCAAGGACTATGATTTACACCGTGTCCTTGTTCTGCTGGTAACACAGAATTTGTTTGATTCATTTCAAGAGCGGGCATATATATATATATATATTCAATAGAAAAAATCTATTTTTTTTCTACTACTTTCGCTTATTTTCCATCCAAGATTTCGATTAAACCTTTCAAAGCAATACTTTCCTTCTTCAACCCCTCTCTGTGTTCTTTATGATTTTTTATAGTGCTTCTAATCTTGTCTTTTTTTTTCTTTCTTCCACTCTCTCCCACTGCTCTATGCTCTTATTCCAAAATACGATACTATCGTCCACCTCCCGGTCACGCTGTTTCAGACTTTCTAGATAGTCAGAAAATTGTAATTCTATATCATCAACGCATTCACCATTTTTATCCAAACTACTAGTTCTAGTACTAGTACAATTTCCACCGCCACGTTTTACTGTTTTCCTAAACCTTGGTTTGGAATTTCTACTACGCAGTTTATTACTGGCGGTTTTACGCAGTTTATTACTGGCGGTTTTACGCAGTTTATTACTGGCGTTTTTACGCGTTTTGTTTTTCATATTATATATATATGTATAAAAAGTTCACTTGAAAATATAAAAAATAAATAAATAGTATATAATTATGAAGATCCATCCTATTTGGTCTATATGTATAATAACGCGCCTATGTTTAGCATATATAGTATACCGGTTTGGAAGCATTCATAAGCATATATTATCAATAATATTAATGACTATGGGTTTAGGGTTTATCTATAAAGGTTATTACGGTTCAAACAACGAAACACAAATAGCACCTGTATTTTGGCATGATACAAGATATATACACGGTTCATTATACACGTTATCTGCTATATATTTAATTAACGGTAACCCGGTGAATTCATCACTATTGATACTAACAGATATACTATTCTCAATACTATACCGTGTTACCACAGACCAGTAACTATATTATCTATCCAGAACCAATTTTGATATATGAATAATCGCCGAACGCCTGTCTTTTATAATTTTCCGGGGAATCCACCTTTTAAATTTATGTTTATACTCACATTCAAATAGCATTTCTTTATCAAGGTCTACATTTTTATCTATATCTGTGTTTTGGAAATCTTCCTCGTCTTCACTTTCCTCTATAAAATCAATATTTTTATTCTCTTTTACCGTTCGGAAGTTAGAATTCATATAAACACTGGTATTATAGTTCGGTATACACGCCGTATTATAATATATTCGGTTACCATCATTATCAGTTGCATATAATCTATATATATCACATTGTAAATCTGCCTTCACAGCAAATATAGCACGCATACCATTTTGTATTCTATTATAATCAATTCGTAGAACACTGTTTGATTTTACGGGGTATGCTATACTTTTTTTCTTCTCTATTATAGGTCTTTTATTCACAGTGACATTGATGAACGGCATCACGTCATTTAATACACGATACTGTATATGATGTATATTGTACGGGATTGTTAATTTAATATCTTCTGGAACCATATCGTCATCACAATTCATAGATGTCCAACACACAGGAACCGATATAGTCATATTTTGCCTTGTATTTGTTATCTCACTTGAGATAAGTTGTTTCAGATAAATAAATTTCTCACCAGATACAAGTCCTTTCAAATTCATTCCTTTATAATAGTATATATCCTCAACAAGGAAGGCATTAATTTCTTGTAAATATACTCCATATAATAATGTTCCATATGGAACGCTACTCGTGTATATATGATTTATCTTTATACATTTTAACACACGACCGTCTTTATTCATATCTATTAAGAAGACACCATCACCACCCTTATAGAATGTATACCATAAATATGATTTTTTACCAGTTGGAATAGCCATTGCGAAATCATACTTTTCAGGAACTTTCTTATGTGATAATGTTTCATAAGAAGGTTCGAAATTTGGAAACCTAGCAATAAGTTGAGATAGGTTATATCCAGTTATGTTTTCTTCAGTCATCTAGACAATATACTGCTATAGTTTTTATGTTATTTTTAATTCAATTTTTCATTTCACATTGTTCATGAATTCATACAGTTCACTCTCCATATCATCATCAGTTATAATAGTATCATCTATATCAATGTGTTTATTTTTAATACTATTTAATTCATCTATTAATTCATCGTATTTTTTGGACTGAAAAATACCAATATTATCGATTTCTTCATTTGTGAGATAGTGTTTCAAATGATAAAAACATCTATGCGCAATAATAATTATAATCAAAGAAATAATTATTGTATAAATAAAAGATGTCATTGTATATACTACGGAAAAAATTCTATATTCAAATAAACGATTCTATGAAAATGCGTTCTTTAGTCCTTGTAAGTACGTCAATTTACTTCCATCGTTCGCACATGAGCCTTTACCTAAGATGAATGTAAAATAACTAAATTTCCTATTGTATTCAGACTTCTTACTTCCTAAATATGATAAAAACCCCAGAATAATAATAATAATAATGAAAACATGTAAATACGACTGTATCTGTAATAGAGTATCGTTTGTAATTTGTAATTTTATTTGGTCTTCTGTATCTTTTTTAGCGCCGTTATTCTCTTTAATTTTCAATGTTAGTAAATAAGACACAGTCAATAGCGCCATTGATGCTATAAATGTTGTGTGATGAGAGTTTATGAGTAGCAAAAATAATATATATAGAACACCCGAATATTTAAATGCATCAATTAAATTAAATGTTTCAAACGGAGTTTGTATAACAACAAAAAACAAAAGTGTTAAAAATCCAAAACAGTGTTTCAATGCAATTATGTCCGTTAAATCTCTTTGGAATCTACAAGGAAATAATCCAGCCAAGAAATTACCGGATATTATCAATATGAAGATAAATAAACTCTCGATGGGCATTTTATATATAATAAAAAAGATTTAAACATAAAAATATGTTTCAAATTAATTATGCCGATCGTATTGATTGTAGAGAAAAATGGAACATTAAAAGAGCATACTATCAAAGGTGATTTAAACCCTGACGAATTTTATAAAATTGCGAAATTCAAAGATGCTACGGACTTCGATAATGAAGCTTCATGGGAGGTTGATATCCTAGATAAAACCTATAATATCTCTCTATTTGCCAAAACAACTGGACGAGCAGGTCAAGAAAACAAGTATGAATTACCACCTCCGGTTGATGAAATATTATACTTCGGACGGTGTTTATTAGTAAATGAAGACGGAACAGATTTAACAATAAATATGTGGAATGACATTTACGAAGAATTATTTGGCGGTTTCGAAGACATTGGAGATGAAGACAGTGAAGAAGAAGATGAAGATTTAACTGGGGTCACATTAACAAAAAGTGGATATATGAAGGATAGCTTCATAACAGATGATGGTGAGATCGACGGTAGTGATGAAAGTTATAAAGAGAGCGCAGTTGAAATTATGAAAGGGAAAAGAGACCGGACCAGTGTGCGAAAAATAAGTAAGGAAGACATGGAAAATGACAGTGACGGAAGCGATAGTGATTTTTTCGTATGTACAGATGAATTAGAAGAAGAGGATTACGAGTAAAATTGAATATAAATATAAAGATATTATCAATATAATAATACATATAATTATGACGATAACAATAACAGACCCAATAACATTTCGTGAAAATATCAGAAATAAATTAAAAGACAAACTAGAATCAACAAATGATATTCTGGTTCGTAATACAGAAAAGTCTATATTCAATTATGCTATTAAAGAATGTCGTAATAAAAAGATAATATGTAAGTGGGATAAATCATCATTTGTAACAATTTATATTGACCGATTGAGGACAGTAATTGCGAATTTACAATGTAATGATATACTAGAAATGCTTCAAACTGGTAAATTAACTCCCTGTGAATATGTATTCATGTCTCACCAAGAAATAAACCCAAAACGATGGGAAGATGCAATTAAGAAAAAAACTATAAAGGATGATAATAAATTTAATATGAGACTAGAAGCTTCTACCGACCTATTCACGTGTCCTCGTTCTACGTGTAAATCCAAAAAATGCACGTATTATGAATTACAAACACGTTCCGCAGATGAACCAATGACTATTTTCGTAACGTGTCTCGACTGCGGAAAGAATTTTAAGAAGTCGTAACAATCTTATATGTAATAAAAAATATTTATTATATATATATTACTCGGTTCAATCCAATTGTTCTAAATCGGAAAATTTCCAGTATTCGGAACCACCATTGGGTAATGGGCGACGAATGATATACGGTATTTTTTTCTGTTTAAATTCACTCAGTGCGATTAGATAAGAATCTATAATATTATCTTTTACTTCAACAAAGGGTGTCGCACCCGATTCTATTTGGGTCGCACGATTACCAAGTATGTTTGCTATCTCATAACGCGTTAAGAACGGTAATGTTGTATGCAAAGGGTCAATTATTGTGCCATTGGCATTCCGAATAACCTTACACATTACTGCAACCTCCTCTGCATTATGAGTTTTCATTTCGTGATGATTATTTGCTATAATATCACTTGACATTTCGGCATTTATCTTTTGTAAGTAATTGTCATCGTCATCGTCATCATCATCATCATCATCCTCCTCATCCTCATCATTTTTATTTGTATTTTTATTTGTATTTTTATTTGTAGTTCCGTCTATGTCGTCATCTGAATCATCAGTTTTTTCATCTTCATCTTCATCATCTTCATCTTCATCTTCATCTTCTTCTTCTGTATCTAATACAGTATTATCTCCGATCTCCTCGTCACCACTATCATCAATAACAGATTCATCATCATCTGAATCATCGTCTTCTTCATCTTCCTCTATAATTGGTTCATCGTCTTCTTCATTTTTGCTCATTTGTATATTATAACAGAGTATTATTTCTAAATTTTTTTAGAAATAAATAATAATCAATTTTATGAATTCCAACTATTGTCACAATGCTGACAAATATAAGTGAATTTAAGGTTTGAATTATCATATCTCATATAAATTACATCCGATTCTTTCTTTTCGCTGTCTTTATTCGATTTGCATTTAATATTCGGACACTGCATATTCGATATTCGCGGTAGGGTAGGGTCCATTTTAGTAAATTCATTTACAGTTTTAATATTTTGCATAGAAGAACCATTGAAATGTGTATCCAATACACACATGCCTTCATTGGATACTGTTGTATCGATATCTCCACAGTTTCTACAATTATATGTGAGTGTATTTTCGTCATCGCCACTAATAGATATATAATACATATTATCGCATTTGTTACAGAATTTCATCGTACTTGTTTTAATATAATTATATATATTTTCTATATTTCAATTTTACAAAAGAGTATATTACTAAACGGTGTAAAAAATATGAAATACAAGCGCGAATATTGATTATCTAGAACCATAAAAAATTACATTGTTGAGAGATTAGTCGATGTACATATAAACTCATTTTATTCTTACGAATGATTATAAACACACGTTTGATTTGTATGCATGTATCATTATAATATTATTATTAATCGGTATATTATAAAATTGAAATATCTGAAAAAATATAATAAACGATATATTATACTATCCCATAATGAATGGTTTTAAAACCGAATCCAATAATAAGTCATTCCGAAAGAAAACCAATACACGGAATGTTTACAATAATTATCAGGATTTCATAGGTGCTCATTCTATGTCAAAGGAAGATACAAGGGAAATCACGAATACACGTATCAGCGGTGGTAAATTTCATATTCCAGATGAAGAATACGAAGACTTTCTCAAAATGTATTATAATGATATTGTAAAACCTGGGTACAATGAACATTTAACCGAGAAACAGCGCGATACAGGTGGTCCTATTGTAATTGATTTAGATTTCAGATACGATTATAGTATTAAAACAAGACAACACAACATAGAAATTATCCATACATTGGTTCTCGCATATTTAGATGAATTATCCAAGATGTTTCAATTCAACTCGCAACAAGAGATTATGGTTTACATTCAAGAGAAACCTGATGTGAACTGCATTCAAGATAAACAAATAACGAAAGACGGTGTTCATATACTATTTGGAATTCAAGCCGACCGTGTTCAGCAGAGCATTCTTAGGGATAATATTATCAAGGTAGCACCTGATATACTGAAGAGTTTACCTCTTACAAACACGATAGAAGATGTATTCGATAAAGGAATTAGCGAGGGACACGTGAATTGGCAATTATTCGGTTCGTGTAAACCAGACCACGGTGTATATGGATTAACGCATGTTTATAAATTCGAATACGACCCAGATGATGGTGAATTTATAGAGACCAAAGAGAATCATAAGAAATTTGATTGGGCGAATAACTTCCATAAACTATCTGTTCGTTATACGGGTAATGCGAGTTTCTTTATGAAAACAGATTTCATCACAGAATACGAAAAAGTGAAACAAGACGGCGGTGGGAAACGTAGTAAGATGAAACGGACCGTGTCTAAAAGTGTAATTGAACTTCGTAGTATATCTGATATTATGGACGCACTTGAACAATATAAAGAGAACCTCAAACCGACAGAATACGAAGAGCGCGAAACTATTGAATATGTGATGGCTTTACCTGTATCTTACTATGGAGCCGGTTCTTATTCAAAATGGATACGCGTAGGTTGGGCACTTGCTAATAAAAATAAAGGGTTGTTTATTGCTTGGTTGGCGTTCAGCGCTCAATCGAGTGAATTCACTATGGATAAGGTTGATGATTTAAGGGTAATGTGGAACGATTTTGAGAATAATAATAAACACGGTCTTACACAGAGGTCTATCTTATATTGGGTTCATCAGGATGCACCTGAGAAGTTTAAAGAGATACGAGATAAAAGTATCGATTATCAATTGGATTTATCTATACGTAATATGAATATGTTTAATGCAGGTAAGAACCAGAATTATGGTTGCGGTGATACCGATATCGCAAAGATATTGAATATGATGTATAAGCAGGATTTCGCTTGTGCTGGAATCAAGGCAGATAAATGGTATAGATTTTCAAATCATAGATGGGTGGAGGACGAATGTGGTACTACTCTCAGGAAGGGTATATCCGGTGATTTACGCGATTTGTATCGTATAAAGGCAGACGAAATGTCCGATAAAATATGTCACGGAAATCTACCAGACGATAAATTGAAGATACAAGAGAGTATTTCTAATAAAATAGTGGACATTCTCACTCGTCTATCCAGCACTACTCATAAGGACCATATATTGAAAGAGGCAAGGGAACTATTCTATGATGCTAACACGAAATTCGTGGATTTACTGGATAGTAAACCATATCTGATGTGTTTCAATAACGGAGTTATTGATTTCAAAGATAAGGTTTTCCGCAAAGGTCGCGCAGAGGATTATTTGGAAAAGAGTACCAATATAAACTATGTTCCTCTGGATAGAAAACGCGATGCAGTTGTGATAAACGAAATCAACGATTTCATGGTGAAACTATTTCCACTTGAAAAATTACGTAATTATATGTGGGAGCACTTTGCGTCAATATTAATCGGGGTGAATCTCAATCAGAAACTTCATATGTATATAGGAGGTGGTGAGAATGGTAAATCTGTTCTTACAGACCTTCTTTCACAATGTCTCGGTGATTATTGTTCAACGGTTCCACTTTCACTCATTACACAAGCAAGACAGAAGCAAGGTCAGGCGTCTCCTGATATCGTTGCTCTCAAAGGTCTCCGCCTAGCGTTGATGCAAGAACCGTCCAAAGATGACCGCATCAATGACGGTGCCATGAAGGAACTAACTAGTTGCGTGGAACCGATCAAGGGTCGTAATCTATTTAGCACTCCAATTACCTTCATCCCACAGTGTAAGATCGTGATTTGTTCGAATAATTTTATGAAGGTTAATAGTCAGGACCACGGTACCTGGCGTAGAATCGCAGTCGCAGATTTTATGTCTCTTTTCACAGACAAACCGTCAGAAGGGGATAACGAGAACCCATATCAGTATAAGAAAGACCCTACATTAAAAGAGCGTTTCCCTGTATGGCGTGAGGTGTTTATGGCGATGCTCGTAGAGAAAGCGTTCGAATTACAAGGTAGAGTGAAACAGTGTGATTTGGTTGATAAGGCAAGTGATAGTTATCGCCAGCGCGAGGATCATGTTGCAGAATTTATCGCGGAGAAGATAAGAAAAGATGCAGATGGACGACTTACCAAAACGGAACTTACTGGCGAATTCAATTTATGGTATCGTAGCACATACGGACGAGATGGTCCAAGTATCAAAGAGGTCCACGAATATTTGAACAAGAAATTCAGTAAATGTAAGGATGGTTCTTGGTATGGTATAAAATATAGATACGACGAAGTGCGTAATAATGCGAGTGATAATGAAGACGATGACGATGACGATGACGATGAATAAATTAACAACAATAAATTAACAATAAGATTGCATTATTATAATATTATTATACGTATAGCAATAATAATATTTTACACCTTTGCGCATCTTCGATGCGCGTGGAACCGTTACTTTTCGCTGGCGAAAAGGTGTGTAATCAACGCGACTATTGGAGTTCCGTTTTTTTATAGATTTCACCCGTCATTAGTGCGACCATATACATCATAGTTTCGTATAAATATATTAGTAGAGGAGGGGCTATGTATGGATATACCAGCATTAATCCCAACAAAATACCCTTTTGTTGTAGTTTCATATCTTTATTTTTGAACAGTGTGTAAGCAAACCAGAGAACCAAGAGACCATAAACGATTAATAACACAGATTTTATATAATTTACTTTCTCTAAATTGAGTAATTCAAACTCGGCACGGCGACGCGTTGTTGAATTTTTATAGTTTTTTATGCCTTGTAAATCAGTTAAATACCTACTCACGTCTGTTTTATCAATGATGCCGTCCCAATCGGCATACTCATTAATTTTTTTTATGTGTTGTGTTAATTCAAAATCCATTCTACTATATTATGAAATTAGATATAAAATTCATAATATAGATGATTATTGTTATTCTTATGATGTGTCTGGTATACATTTTCCTGTATTTTCGGCCCATTTGGTCTTAGTCGCATCAGTCGCTTTCGTATTACAACAAGAAGCACCAAAACACAAACCACTATTACTAACACCTAGTAAATCACCTGCCAATTTCGCAGCAGCATTACGCGCATCAAAATCTGCCGTGCTTTCCGTTTTGGGTCCTGGTAAATCCAAACGATCGAAATTAATTTTCTCACGAGAATTTACATTCACATAAGTAATCATTGAATATATGATTACACTCGCGAATAATAGGATATGAAGTAATGTATATACAATATCAGGTAATACATTGAAAAAAACCCGCATATAACGCATTACTATAACCAAAGCAAAAACGAAGACGACCGCTATAATTAATTTCATATATTCGGCTTGTCTTTTACGGTAACTCTCATTCATCATTAATACACGCATTTGACCTTGTCGCGCGTTGTCGATCTGTTCCTTTTTAACGTTTAATCTGTTTATTTCGGATGTTAATATATTATTCACTTGTTTCTGTTTCGTTAATACGGCTGATACGGCATTGTCTTTTGCACGAACTGAAGTTTGTAAATCTTTGAGGATACCGTCCCTCGTCACATCTGTTTCCCCAGTCCCTGTAGCGGCCATACTGAATTTATAGGCATTGAATAACTTAGAACTAATTATATCTGGTGTATCTGGTGTTGACATAATATATATAAATAATACACATATTAAACCGTTGGTATATAAATATAATCTAAGAACTATTTCTCGCTAAAAGTATAGCTGTAATTATAAACGTAGCAGATGTGATGGACCCAATTGTGTATAATGTATTTTGTTGGTATAACATCTCTCTTAAATCTTCATCAATGGCGTCTATCTTTGCTTTTGGGTCTATTTTATCATCATTGGATACTCTATAGTAGTCTGTTGCAACACCGGTGCTATCAAATATAAAAGGTATCATAGGATTTTTGTCGTCATACTCGTCGTGTGTTTGTAACAGTGCATCAGTACCACTTTTGGTTATGTCTTTATATTTATTCGTATTACTCCACATTGTACTACCATCATGAATTCCACCACCATAACCAGTCAATACACCCAACTTACTTCTAATACTATGGGCGTTTGTTTTCATTTTATCGGTTTTTGCATTTATACGATGGTCCTGTGCTTTCAATTCATCCAATATTCGTAATCTTGTCCGAATGCCCTCACCATCAGCATTAGTTGCGACTGGTACATTGTTCTCAATTGTAAGACCTTCAATAGTAGAATACCCCCTAAATGGTTCTGGCTCCCCAGATGTCTTTACTGCTGATATCTTCATATGTATATCAGTAAGAGATTTAATTAAAAAAATACGTATCTCATTTATAGTATCTGGAACGGAACTTAAAACAGTATTATTAATATACTTGACTTTATATCTATTATCCTTACTAAACGTCTCCATGGTGACCAGGGGAACTGTATTCATATTGACGTTATGTGTTTCATTCATTGGTTCATTAGCAACCAGCGCATCCTTTATCGCGCGAACATAACATAAATTGTTGGAACCTTTATTCGGGTCACATTCATCTATAAAGACCTTTTCTATGTTAGCATAAATTAGGTTCTCGTATAGTAATGTCGGTAGACCGTAAGCCTTTATTTTATACAATATAAATACGTTCTGAGTGGTAGAACCCTTTGTTTTATGATAATGTTCGGTATATTTGAATTTTTGACCGAACATATCACTCACACCGGCGTTTCCCTCATTATTTTTCGTAGTATAAAACAACGTAGAATTATTCCACGCAGAACCCAATGTTAATCTATACTTCAAACTACGGATTTCTTGTCCAGACTTCAAACTACTTAAATTGTTTTTATTCGTATATCCGTCTATAATATACATCGGGTCTGTTTGTATAGGGTTGGTAAATAGAATATCCGCATTCATCTTGATATTTCCATTTCCATCCATTATAATACGCCTTTCGTTAACATTATTACTCTTATCGCCTAAAATATAAGTATGAGTTCCTGCATCGTCAGTAGAGTATTTAAGGACTCCATTCCCATCACTGTCAATCATTATTTCTTCAATCTTTATATTCTCTTTCTGGTGTTTGATAGAATATTTTAGTTCCAAAGTTTGGTTTTTCACATTTTCAGCATTATTACAATCACCTACACCAGATACAAATAATGCGGGTGTTATACCGGATAAAAGGTTATCAGTCAATGTAAATGTACGGGGTTTAATAACATCAATAGTCTGTTTATAATCCGCACTGGGATATTTCAAAAATACACTTTCTGAATTACAATTATGAATGGAGTTATCGTGACTGATTTGAAAATTGACGTCAACGCCCGAATTGTTACATGTATTTGGACTACTCTCGAAACCTTCGACGAATAAACGTCCGTATTGTTCCCCAAAATCTTTCGCTCTCCAACCTGCTGTTTTGGCCATACGACTATATTTAATAGATGCACTATTTTGATTGTTTGCTATTATGTTATAATACCGCGCTTTATTTTCATATTTTCGTCTATTTTTTTCAGTTTTTCTTTTGCGGAATATAGTTCTTCTTTTTTTACCTTTTTTTTTACTTTTACCTTTTTTTTTACTTTTA
>Ga0222714_10000103_pt1 | contig 101488 bp, 100 predicted proteins | sample C33_3DmetaG_FD_165048 | JGI IMG/M metagenome (GOLD analysis project Ga0222714, IMG submission 165048) | Estuarine water microbial communities from San Francisco Bay, California, United States - C33_3D | ecosystem: Environmental > Aquatic > Marine > Unclassified | place: USA: California...
ATTATGGGTTCAATGCGCAGTTTGATGCGACAGGGTACGATACCTTATTTTATGTCGGTGGCATTGACCCCAATGGTGTTGATGATGACCAAGGCCCACTTGTAGAATTGTATATGAATCAAGAAGGTTTTGTCGACGGGTCCATTACAGATGAAAATCCGGTCTTACTTGCAAAGGTTTCTGATGCAAATGGTATTAATACTGTGGGCAATGGAATTGGACATGATATTGTTGCTATATTGGACAATCAAACAGCTCAACCAATTGTTCTCAATGATTTTTATTCAGCCAATTTAGATTCATATCAATCTGGAGAGGTGCGTTATCAATTTCAAGGTTTAAGTCCAGGACAGCATACCATTTCATTGAAGGTTTGGGATGTGAATAATAATTCATCCTTATCGGCAATAAATTTTGTCGTTCAGTCCAAAGAGGCGCCTATACTAGAACACGTGCTAAATTATCCCAACCCATTTACTTCGAGAACTGAATTTATGTTTGAACACAACCAGTCCTGTTCCACACTCGATGTTCAGATACAAATTTTCACCATTTCTGGACGTCTAGTCAAAACAATAAATGAACAAAGGCCAACTGAAGGATTCAGGGTTTCAGGGCTATTTTGGGACGGACTCGATGATTTTGGAGATCAATTGGCGCGTGGGACTTATTTATATAGGTTGAGTATACAAACACCTGATGGTGCTTACGCAGATCAAACTCAAAAACTTGTAATCTTAAAATAGAATTTCCCTATCTTTACGCACCGAATGAAAATACATAGAATTCCTAGATATTTAACCCTTTTGCTTTTCCTTGGATTATTCCAAATGGTCATTGCCCAACCTACAGGAGGGTCAGGGGTAACTCAAAATAATCTTCAATTAAATACAATTACCACTTCGCTGCCATTTATGGCCATTACCCCAGATTCAAGAGCTGGAGGTATGGGTGATGCAGGTACTGCGCTCAGCGCGAGTTCAACTTCTATTTATTGGAACACTTCTCTACTGAGTTTTGCAAAACAAAAATCTGAAGTAAGCCTTTCCTATACACCGTGGTTGCGCCAGCTGACCAATGATATCCATCTATCCTATCTAGCGGGCTACAGACAACTTAATAAGGTGCATTCCATAGGTGGATCTTTGCGATATTTTAGCCTAGGAGAAATCACATTTACAGATATAAATGGCGATATACTTCGCGATGATAAACCAAGCGAGTTTGAATTGGTTGGAGCTTATGCATTTAAATTAGCAAATCGTTTTAGTATTGGAGTAAACGGGAAGTTTGCCTATTCAAATTTAACGGGTGGCCTCACAGTAGCAGGAGTTAATACAAAACCAGGCGTTGTGGGTGCTGCAGACTTATCGTTTAGTTACTTTAATGACGACGCAAAAATTGGAAATACTGATGGTACCTATACTTTTGGGCTAACTATAAACAATATAGGTAACAAGGTATCTTATTCAGAATTATCACGACGCGATTTCATACCAATGAATCTCAAAATTGGCAATAGTTTTCTTGCAGAATTTGATGAGTATAATAAAGTTACTTTTTCATTGGATTTACAAAGACTTTTGGTCCCAACACCAGCTATCTATAAGTTAATAGATGGCAATTACGTCATGCTTGCTGGCATGAATGGTGATGTAGGAATCATAACATCGATGTTGCAATCATTTTATGATGCTCCCGGCGTCTTAGCCTTAGACGAAAACGGCGATTATATTGAGAATACAGATGGAAGTTATCAAATAGTTAAAGGCACGCGTCTTAAAGAAGAATTAGCAGAAATTAATATCGCAGCAGGTGCAGAATGGTGGTATAGCGATGTGTTGGCCTTACGTGGAGGAGTATTTTATGAAAATAAGAACAAAGGGAACCGACAATTTTTAAATTTAGGCGCATCCTTAAAATACAATATGTTTGCTATAGATTTTTCTTATTTGGCTTCCTTGAATGGCCGTCAGAGCCCATTGGCAAACACCCTACGCTTCACATTGCGACTTAATTTAGGTGCTGAGTAGAATGCAAAAAAAACCAAATTTACGTATAGGATTTGGAGTGGATGTTCATCGTTTGCAAGAAGGCTACCCATTGTGGTTAGGTGGTATACAAATACCAAGTTCATTTGGTGCTGTCGGGCATTCTGATGCCGATGTATTAATTCATGCAATATGTGATGCCTTACTTGGCGCTCTTTCACTTCGCGATATTGGATACCATTTTTCTGATGAGGATCCACAATTTAAAGGTATAGATTCAAAAATTCTTCTTAAAAAAGTCCATGAGATGGTCCAAACGAAGGGTTTCGGAATTATAAATCTAGATGCAACAGTTATTCTTGAAGCACCTAAAGTCAATCCGCACATTGAAAAGATGCAAATGATTATGGGTGAAATCCTAAAATTATCGCCCGAAGAAATAAGCATTAAAGCAACTACGCATGAAAAGGTGGATTCTTTTGGAGAAAAAAAAGCCATAAAAGCCTACGCTACTGTTCTATTATATCAACTATAATTATTGAACGAGCTGAACGTAAACCACCTTTTTAGTTTCAAAGAAATCTTCTTTAAAATAATTCGAAATTGAATATTCTTTATACGGAAAATCAAGTGTTGACAATTCCTCGTCTAGGTTTCCACCTTTAAGATAAAGAATTCCATTTTTCAATTCGTGCCTGTTTCGCAAAAGCGTTTTCCCCTTTACCCAATTAATAAAGATAGGCATTTGTGTTACCGCTCGGCTCACGATAAAATCATATTTTCCTTGGATGGTTTCTGCACGTGCATGACTAGTTTTGATATTTTTTAGACCTAGTGCTTTACCAATTTCTTGAACTACTTTTATTTTTTTCCCGATTGAATCAACCAAATGAAATTCTACTTCCGGAAATAAAATAGCCAAAGGAATACCCGGAAATCCTCCGCCGGTTCCTATGTCTAGAATTTTTGTACCTGATTGAAAAGTAACAATTTTTGAAATGGCCAAAGAATGCAAAACGTGCCTTTGATAAAAGTGATCTGTATCTTTTCTCGAAATTACATTGATTTGTGCATTCCAATTTAAATACAACCCCTCTAAGGATTTAAACTGTTTAATTTGAAGCGCATTTAAGTTTGCAAAGTACGATGTAATGCAGTCCATTAAATGCTGTCTTTGGTCTGTTGCATCATGGCGGCTAAAAAATCTCTGGCGCGAAACAATTGTGCTTTTACCGTGCCAAGCGGCAAGTTGAGCTCCTCTGCTATTTCTTCGTAGCTTTTTTCTTCGAAGTAGCGTTTTTCTACCAGTTCTCTGTATTTGGGTTTAAGCTTACTTACTAAAAGCCGCATATGCACAAAGCGTTGCCGCTGCATTATACTTTCCTCAGGATTGAGCGTTTGGGCCTTTGCATCTATCTGCATTCTTTCACCGTCACTTGTTGTGATGCCACGATCAATGGATGTAATTTCTATTCTCTTTTTACGTATAAAATCGATACAATTATTAGAAGCAATTTTAAAAAGCCAAGTGCTAAAGGCAAAACTAGGAGAATACTGATCAAGTCTTGCAAATGCCTTGCCAAACGCTTCGATGGTTAAATCGTCGGCATCGTCGGCATTTTTAACCATTTTTAGCATCATAAAATATATTGAATCGCGATAGCGCTCCATTAATTCAGCATAAGCCACTTGACTTCCTGAACGGGCCGAATCTACCAAAATTAAATCTTGTTTGGCCTTATCTGACAAGTGCTCATTTTCTACCATCTATAATATTTTTGTCTTTCAGATATGTAATAAACAATGGGCATCAAAAGACTATAAAAAAGATCCCAAATTGGGAAGAACAACAACATGCGTTGTTCATTTAATTTTTTAAAGCAGCGGCCTTGAATCCACCATTTTAGAATTAGCACACCAAAGAATATGATAACTGAAATCAATAAGAAATTCATTTTAAAGAACAAAACAACAAAAGAAATCCAAAATAAAATTAGGCTAATTGGATATATTCCTAACATAGCTTTTTTAATAAAGGGGAAACGCGCAGCGCTAATTCGGTATTTTGCTTTTTGGCTATACCATTCTTTCCAGGTGCTCGGAGCCGCTGAAAGCACAAATGAGTCAGGATCAGTTACTATACCGACTTTAGTATGTTTTAGGGCGTCTTGTAGAAGTAAATCATCGTCACCTGGGCTTATGGCATAATGAGACTTAAAACCATTTACCTTTTGAAAAAGTGATCGTGTGTAAGTCAGATTTCTGCCATTGGCTTTAAATGGTTTTCGGCCAAGGGCAAAAGCAAAGCCACTAGCGCTTAACCAAGTATTGTCGAAGCGCACCAATTTATTGAGAAAACCCTTTGTTTTGCTAAAGGGGCTATAGCCTATTAAGAATTCATGTTTGTTTAACGAAGATTCAATCATCAATTTAATCCATTGATTGCTTTGTGGCAAACAATCGGCATCAGTCAATAAAAAATGATCATATTTTGCCGCTTTAATACCTAAGGTAATAGGTAGTTTTTTTCCTGGTTTTAAGTGTGGACTTTTAGAAATTTCTACGACCTTTAACTGAGGAAATTGTTTGGCAAAAGCAGTTAATATCCAATTGCTATCATCGATACTTTGGTTATTAACAACTATGACTTCGTATTTTGGATAGTCTTGACTTAGAATAGTTGGCAAATGCTCATATAGGTTATCAGATTCATTGCGCGCGGCAATAATTATCGAAACAGGGGGCAATTCTACGGCTAGATTTTGGTGAGTATTTTTATTAAAAGCCAATCGAGCGTAAAATATTATCACATAGACCAATTGGATAAATGCAAAAAAACAGGCACATAAGAATAAATAGGCCCAAAAGTCGTTTTGAAATATAGGAAGAACGTTCATGTTCATGTACAAAGATGTTCAGTGAATTTAAATAGCCGTATCTTTGTTTTAGGTATTTATCAACAGATTTATGCACTTTGAACTCATATTGACAGATCCGCATTCCAAGGCTCGACTTGGCCAACTTCATACTGATCACGGTACGATCCAAACACCTATTTTTATGCCCGTTGGTACGGTTGGCTCCGTTAAAGGAGTGCATCAACAGGAGCTTCGAGATGATATCAATGCCCAAATTATTTTAGGGAATACTTACCATTTATTTTTAAGGCCTGGGATTGAAGTGTTGGAAGCAGCCGGAGGCTTGCACCAATTTATTGGTTGGGAAAGGCCAATTTTGACAGACAGTGGCGGATACCAAGTTTATTCTTTGTCAGGATCACGAAAAATTCAAGAGGAAGGCGTCAAGTTTCAATCACACATTGATGGGAGTTATCATTTTTTTACTCCTGAACGCGCAATAGAAATTCAACGCAGCATAGGTGCCGATATTATCATGGCTTTTGATGAATGTACGCCTTATCCCTGTGATTATTCCTATGCCAAAAGATCAATGCACCTCACGCACCGCTGGTTGGCCCGTTGCTTTGAGGCCATGGATCAAACACAAACGAAATATGGATATCAACAAGCCTTATTTCCCATTGTACAAGGAAGTACTTATAAAGACCTTCGGGAAGCTTCGGCCCATGAAATTGCACGCTATGATGCCCTTGGAAATGCCATTGGTGGGCTTTCAGTTGGAGAACCTGACGATGAGTTGTATGAAACAACAGAATTGGTATGCGGCATTTTACCCAAAGATAAGCCTAGATATTTAATGGGAGTTGGCACGCCAATCAACCTTTTAGAATCTATTGCTTTAGGGGTAGATATGTTTGATTGTGTGATGCCCAGTCGAAATGCGCGTCATGGATTACTCTATACTTGGGAAGGCACGATAAATATTAAAAATGAAAAATGGGCAAAAGATTTTAGTCCTATTGATGCTTCTAGTAAGCTTTGGGTTGACCAAGTTTACAGCAAAGCCTATTTAAGGCACCTCATCAAATCAGGCGAGTATCTCGGTATTCAAATTGCCACAATTCATAATCTTTCCTTTTATTTAGAATTGATGCGAGTTGCAAGAGAAAAAATTGCAAGTGGCGAATTTGTTGTTTGGAAAAATCAAGTAAGTAGCAAGTTAGGACTTCGTCTATAATTATGGTCAAACGCATAGATCGCTATATTATAAAAAAATTCTTGAGCACCTTTTTTTTCATGCTCGGACTGATCATGCTTTTTTCAGTTGTATTTGACATTTCTGAAAAATTAAGTGAATTTATTTCCAATAAGGCCCCATTGCACGAAATATTTTTTAGCTATTATGTGACTTTCATATTGCATTATGGAAATACTTTTTCTTCCATGATTATTTTTTTATCGGTGATTTGGTTTACAGGAAAAATGGCACAAAACACAGAAATTGTTCCAATTTGGTTTTCTGGACGGCCTGTTTCGAGATTTTTACGTCCCTATTTCATTGGTGCTTCAATCCTTACAGTATTGTCGTTGGTTCTTAACCATTTGATTATTCCACGCACCAATAAAATCAGACTTGCATTTGAAGAACGTTATTATCGCGATGTACTCACCGTAAACAATTACCAAGCAGAGTATCCGGGAAATGAACTGGTTTACTTTTCAAACTATTCCGCTCAAGAGAATAAAATAAATGACTTAACGATTCAAAAATGGAACAAAGATGATGAGCCGATTTATTTTTTGAGAGCAAGATTTGCAAAAAACAAACCTGGAACAAATCAATGGGAGCTAACTGATTATTACGAAAAGGATTATACTTTCCCCAAATCAATTCTCATTCATGGGTCTAGTAAAGATACCTCTTTTAAATATCGAATTGAGGAAATGGCCCAACGAGATAATGCCGCCCAAGCACTCACCTTCGATGAGTTACGAAATGCAATTAAGCGTGAAAAATTAAAGGGCTCAAAATTGGTTCCTGAATTTGAAATAGAATTGCATCAAAGAACCGCTTTCCCTTTTGCTACGTATATACTCACAATTATAGGTGTTTCTGTTGCCTCTCAGAAAAAAAGAGGAGGTCAAGGGATGAATATCGCTATCGGTTTGGCATTTATTTTTGTGTATATTTTTGCCATGAAGATGCTCACTGTTGCAGCCATTAAAGTTGGTTTTCCATCGCTAATTGCAGTGTGGTTACCAAATGCTATTTTTGCTTTGGTCGCAGTTATTTATTATCGGACTTCCCAAAAATAGCTTGCCAATTGCCCAATTCGATATGCATGCCATCTGAGGAGTCCAAAACATTTGAATGAATTTCTTTTGCTTCTTTTAAATGCACTTCGGCATTTTCGTAACGCGATGAAAAGTGTCCGAGCAATAAATAGGAACATTGCGCCAATGTTGCTTGTTTTGCTGCTTGTTTTGCTGTTGAATGAAAAGTTTTTTTTGCTCGATCCTTATGTTGTTCGGTAAAGGTCGCCTCATGATAAAGTAAATCCACCTTTTCTATGGCTTTTAAGTAAACATTACTCGGTTTGGTATCGGAGCAATACGCATAGCTGTAAATAGGTAATGGGGCTAAAGTATAGTCTTTGTAATTATAAAATTTATTATCTCGTTGCACCGATATACCTGCTTTGAGTTTAGGCAAATCTTCAATCAAAAGATCAGAAGATTCAACAGCTTGTTTATTAAGATTCAGCAGCTTGGGTTTCTCATTAATTCGATAACCTATTGTAGGAATTCTGTGCTTGAGCCCGAATGCATAAATTTCAATGAATCGGTCTTGGTAAATAAGTTCTGAATTATTGGGCTGAAGACCAACAAAATTAATTTCAAAATCAAGTGGGTGTCCACCAGCACTCAACATTGCGCCTATGAGTGCCTCAAGCCCTACTGGGCCAAAAATGGTTAGTTTTTTATTTCTCCCGAGCAAATGCATAGTTGAAAGCAGCCCAGGCAAACCAAAAAAATGATCGCCATGAAGATGTGAGATTAAGATAAACTGAATTTTTTGAAGCTTCAGGCCATATTTACGAAGTTGCTGTTGAGTGCCCTCTGCACAATCAATAAGGATATGCCTTTCATTGCAATTCACATATTGGGCAGATGCTTGTCTTTTACTTGTAGGAATAGCGGCGCCGGAGCCTAAAATATATAGTTCAAAACTCACTTGGCAATTAAGTCAAGGGCCACATCTTTAGTTGAACCTATGGTCAGTACTTTATCTAGTTGTGCTATTTCTATGAGCTTGAGAACGGTTGGCTGCAATCCACTTAAGGCAAATTTTCCATTGGTATCTTTGCAAAGTCGATTGGCTATGAGTACGGCAGATAGCCCTGATGAATCGCAGTATTTTGTTTTCGACATATCCAAGATAATGTAATTGCTACCCACTTTATTGAGTTGCAGAAAATGTGCCTTCAATTCTGGGGCATTACTGGCATCGAGTTTTTCTACTTCAGTGCTTACAATAATAAAATGACCTTGTGGATCAATTGAGAAATTCATAGCAACGATTTACTCAAAAATAGTCATTTTATCTTTCGATTCTTCCGGCTAATAAATAAATAACCGCCATTCTGATAGCCACCCCATTTTCAACTTGGTCTAAAATGATACTTTGCTTGCTATCAGCAACATCAGAGCTTATTTCTACGCCACGATTAATGGGGCCAGGGTGCATAATTACAATTTCTTTCGAAAGACTGTCGAGCATATTTTTGTCAAGTCCGAATTGCATTGCGTATTCCCTTAGTGTTGGAAAATAAGCACCATCTTGCCTTTCTAATTGTATACGCAGCATATTGGCAACGTCACACCACTCCAAGGCAGTACGCAGATTATGAGATACTTTAACACCAAGCTGATCAATATATTTGGGAATTAAAGTACTTGGACCACAAACCATAACCTCAGCGCCAAGCTTCTGTAAACAATAAATATTGCTTAAGGCCACTCTAGAGTGTAGAATATCACCAACGATGACAACTTTTTTACCTTTGATTGAACCAAGTTTTTCTTGAATAGAAAAAGCGTCAAGTAAAGCCTGCGTTGGATGTTCATGTGTGCCGTCACCTGCATTTATCACTTTAGCGTTCACCTTTTCTGACAAAAATTTGGCCGCTCCCGGATTGGGATGACGCAAAACAACCATATCTACTTTCATGGCCAGGATATTGTTGATTGTATCAACAAGTGTTTCTCCCTTTTTGAGCGAAGAATTGCTTGCGCTAAAATTTACAATATCAGCTGAAAGACGTTTTTGCGCTAGCTCAAAGGATAATTTGGTACGCGTTGAATTTTCAAAAAAAACGTTGGCTATCGTGATATCGCGCAAGGATGGAACTTTTTTAATAGGTCTATTAATAACTTCTTTAAAGCGTTGCGCGGTTTCAAGAATCAATTCAATATCCTGAGTGCTTAAATCAACAATACCAGTTAAGTGATCAACGCTGAGCTGTTTCATTTGCTTCTTTTGAGAATAATAATACCCTATCTTGTCCTTCAATTTCATTCCATTCTACGGCTACACGTTCAGTAAACAGGGTGTCTACTTTTTTCCCAACAAAATCTGCTTGTATGGGAAGATCTCGACTGAATCTTCTGTCAATGAGAATAAGTAGTTGAACTTGTGCAGGGCGCCCAAATGTCAACAAGGCGTCCAATCCTGCTCGAATGGTTCGACCGGTAAACAAGACATCATCGATAAGAATGATGCGTTTATTTTCTACTGAAAAATCGATATTGGTAACGCTCGGTAATAGTGGTGTTTCTCTCCTTCGAAAATCATCTCGATGAAAGGTTATATCCAAATTACCGGCTTGAATTTCACGACCTAGAATTGATTCAAGAATTTTTTTGAGTCGGGTTGCTACATGAATTCCACGAGGTTGTAATCCAATTAAAATAGAGTTTTCAAAATTTTCGTGGGTTTCGATAAGTTGATGGGAAAGGCGATTTAGCGTCAGTTCGAGCTGAGTGGCATTTAGGATGACTTGCTTTTCCATTGGTGCAAAGATAATTTAAAAAATTATTTTTTACTAGGCAAGTCAGAGATTAGGTAAAAACTACCTGTTATCCAGAGCAAATCAGTTGAATCCATTTGTTTTTCAATTTGACTTATTGCAATGGCTAATTTTGGGTAAATAGTCTCAACCCCTAACTTTTTCCAATCTAAAAATTGCTTAGAACGAGGATTTGAAAAAACACACGCAGCAAGATGAGCTTCTTCAGGAAATAAGGCCAAGATTTGTTCAGCATTTTTATCCTGAGCAGCGCCGTATATAATAAATAATTTTCCCGTACATTGTTCTTGAACGAGTGGAAGTGTAGCCAAAATACCTTCTAAATTATGGGATACATCGATAAGAATTCGGGGCTTTTCTTTCCAAAGTTCTAGGCGACCAAAAAATCCCGTATTTCTTTTCAAATTTTTAAGGGCCTTTTTTTGTTTTTCAAAATTATATTTGAAGCCAATTTTTTCCAATGCTATAAGAGCAGTTTTGTAGTTTTTAATTTGATAGCCCTGCAATTGAAACGAATCGAAAGGTATATCAATGTCGTCGCAAAAAACCAGTGGTGCATTAAGAATAGAGGCAGTTTTTTTAAATGTTTCTTGAGTTTCTTTGTGTTTCTCACCGATGATTACGGGAACATGTGATTTAATAATTCCGGCTTTTTGTTCAGCTATTTCAGCGAGAGAATTTCCTAAAAATTGTTGGTGATCTAAGCCTATGTTTGTAATTATGCTTATTTCGGGTTGAAGAATATTAGTGGCATCTAATTTGCCTCCTAGCCCGGTTTCGATTATGAGGTAATCACATTTTTGGTCTTGAAAATAAATGAGCGCTAAAGCAAAAGAAAGTTCAAAAAAACTTGGTTCAAAATCTAGTTTTAATGCTTGTACCTCATTACAAAAATTCAGAACAGCACTTTGAGAAATTTCAACCCCATTTACACGAATACGCTCAGTAAAATCAAAGATATGCGGTGAAGTAAAAAGCCCTACATTGTATCCATTTTCTTTAAGTAATGAAGCACAATATGCCGCAGTGCTTCCTTTTCCATTGGTACCTGCAATGTGAATAGCAGGGATTTTTTGGGCATCAATTTGTAATATTTCGAGTAGGAGATTTACGCGGTCAAACCCTGGTTTATAAGCTTTGGGACCTTTATTTTGATAATCAGCAAAGCGAGAAAAAAGCCATTCTACGCTGTCTTCATAACTATTAAAGTGATTCATTTCACAACAAAAGGAAGGTCAGTACACCCCCGAGATAACCGGCAAGTGCTATTAAAGAGAAGCGTTTTAAATACCATCCAAAACTTATATTTTCCATACCCATAGCAACGACGCCTGCGGCCGAGCCAATGATCAATATTGAGCCACCGGTACCAGCAGTATAAGCTATAAAATGCCATGTGCTAGCATCTATTGCGTCATTAAACATACCAATACTCGCAGCAACCAATGGCACATTATCAATAATCGCAGATGCAATCCCAAGAATTATTATATATAAATCCTTTGAAATTCCGCTAGCCAAAACATTTTCTCCAAATTGCTCAATCATGCCTCTGCTTTCCATGGCAGCAACTGTCATTAGGATTCCAAGGAAAAATAAAATTGAGGGCATTTCAATCTTGGTTAATGCTTTGAGTGTGGGCCCTACGTGGCCACTTTTATCTTGTTCATTAATCGAGCTTAAATTCAAGTGGCGCTTACTGGCTATTTCTCCAATAATTGCAAAGGCAGCCAATGAAAACATCATGCCCATATATGGAGGTAAATGCGTGAGGGTTTTAAAAACAGGGACCAAAACAATTAACAAAAGGCCACAAATAAGAATGAAGGTAGACATTCGATTTTTTCTTTGCGCATTTCTTGGGGGTAAGGCTTGTTTAAAAATTTTGAGCCGCGTTGCAATTAAAAGAGGAATTATCAAACTTATGATGGCAGGTAATAGGATATGTTCGATGAGTTTCAATGAGCTAACTTTCCCTGAAATCCAAAGCATTGTTGTGGTGACATCGCCAATTGGCGACCAAGCACCGCCAGAATTGGCAGCAATAATTACAAATCCTGCCATCCAGTTACGCAATTCTTTGTCCGTAATCATCTTGCGCAAAATAGAGATAAGTACAATTGTAGCAGTAAGGTTATCAATAATGGCAGATAAAATAAAGGCAAGAATTGAAATTATTAGAAGCAGTTGATAAGCGTTAGAAACGCGTATAAGAGACTGAACGCTTTTGAAACCGTCGAAATAATCGATCATCTCTACAATTGCCATTGCGCCCATTAGAAAGACTAAAATTTCGGTTGTTTTACCAAAATGATGAAGCAAAGTGTCATTGAGCACATGTTGATCTGTATTCCCAAAAGAGATTAATGCCCAAGAAATGGACATCATTAATAAAGCGGGAATTAGTTTATCTATTCGTAGCGCGTGCTCAAAGGTAATCGCTGTATATCCAATGATGAAAATTAAAATTAATGCCAGTTCCATAGTAAGTTATTTACAAAAGTTGTACCAGAGCAATTTGAAATGCTGTTTTTGCGATACCATAATTAGCCCCGTTTAGCTTATGGGTTTTCTCGAGCGCTTTGAAAATGGTTTGACTTGCATCTTCAAAAATGCTAGCATCATCCAAATTATCTAAATCTGAACTCATCAAGTAGGCAAACACTCTTGCCATGCCACAATTGGCAATAAAGTCTGGTATTAAAGCTAAATTAGTATCTGCTTTTTCAGCAATCGGACCAAAAAATATTTCACTATCGGCGAAGGGAACATTGGCACCTGATGAAATGACGCTTACACCCGCCTCTATGAGTTGATCGAGCTGATTTTCCGTTATCATTCTGCTACCTGCACAGGGGATAAAAATATCTGCAGGTGTTGACCAAAAATGATCATTGATCTGCTCGTAACTCATTAAATTAGGAGCGTTTAATTCATTGCCATTTTTTTCTAGAAAAAGGTTTGAAACCTGTTCAAAGGTAAATCCTTCTTCACAAATAAGACCTCCAACACGATCAATGATGCCAACAATTTTTGCCCCATTTTGGGCAAGATAGAATGCAGCTGCCGAGCCCACATTTCCCCATCCCTGAATAAGCACTCGCTTACCTTTGAGTTCTCCGCCCCAAAGGTTATAATAATGAACAACCGATTGGGCAACACCATAGCCTGTTATCATATCGGCAACAACATATTTTTTGGTAATGTCGGGGCTAAAAATAGGGCTATCTAAGATTTTTGATACACCGCGTTGTAGTTGTCCAATACGATTGATTTTTTGACTGTTATTGGGTTTAAAATGGCCATTGAATACTCCTTCTTGCGGATGCCATACGCCAAATGATTCAGTAATTGGAATAACTTCATGTATTTCATCTACATTTAAATCTCCACCTGTTCCGTAGTAATTTTTCAAAAGGGGTGAAACCGCGGCAAACCACCTTTCTAGAACTTCTTTTTTGCGAGGATCTTTAGGGTCAAAATTAATACCAGATTTAGCACCGCCAATTGCCGGACCAGCAACAGTGAATTTCACTTCCATTGTCTTGGCTAATGACTCAACTTCTCTTTTGTCGAGGCCGGCCCTCATTCGAGTTCCACCGCCTGCAGCACCTCCTCTTAATGAATTGATCACCACCCAGCCTTCAGCTTCAGTGATTGAATCTTTCCATTCAAAAACAATTTCTGGTTTTTTATTTTCAAATTGTGCGAGCAATTCTTTCATCAGACATCAAAATTAGGGCTTACAAAGATATCTATTTTACCTGGTTAACCCCCTTTTTTTTATTGAAGACTTGACATAAAGTCATGCAACACACCGGTGCGAAGATCTATTTTTGCACCTGTCACTTCTTTTAAGGTTGTGGTCTCATTTCGTAAAAAGCGCGCCCCTAAAAATGCAAATATCAGCGCCTCTTTAAAATCTATAATTTCTTGATCTGGGCGGATTAATTTTCCTTTAAAATCCTTTTCTAATAATTGTACAAAAAATTTATTATGAGCGCCTCCTCCAGTAATGAATATATTTTTTAGTGACATGTTTTCAAATTCTTCGATACATATTGTCTTTAGAACTTCAAAATGCGTCCTAAGTCTGTCGGGTAAGGATAGTTTTTCAAAATAAGGTAAATACTCACGATGCAACCATTCGGTGCCTAGCGATTTTGGATTATTTTTCTTAAAATAAGGCAAGGAAAGCACATTGCCTAGAACCTCTTTATTCACAAAACCTGTACGTGAAAGGTGCCCATCTTGGTCATAGTCTTTGCCTATTTTTCTCATCCATATATTCATTGGTAAATTGCATGGGCCAATGTCAAAGGCTATGGTTTGAGCCGATAAGGATGCTGAAATATTAGCAAATCCACCTAAGTTTAAAAAGCCATCGCCAAATTTTGAAAATAAAACTCGATCACCTAATGGCACTAAAGGTGCACCTTGACCTCCCGCAGCAATATCGAGCTGTCTGAATTGGTCAATTACCGGGATCTTTGTTAAGAAATTAAGTGTAGATCCAGACCCAATTTGAGTAGTATATCCGTTTTGGGGCCTATGAAAAATCGTTTGCCCATGAGAGGCAATAGCACTTATGTCGTTTTTATCTATTTGAAATTCTACAATAAATTTTTCTACACATTGAGAGAAAAAACGAGCCATTTCTTGGTCTAATTGAAAAATTTGTTCAGGCTTTAAGTTTTGTACCTCAATTAATGCATCGACAAGAGCAATTGGTAGTTCAAATGTTTTGTATTTCAATAATTCAAATTGAACATCATCATTATTTGAGAAGTCGAAACTGGCATAAGCAATATCGAGACCGTCAAGAGAAGTTCCAGACATTAGCCCAAGGAGCCGAACTTTATTGTACACTTTTCTTTTCAATAGTTTGCGATTTGGTTTATTTTTGTCAAAATTAAAATAAATCAATCAACATGAATTTTGAACTTACAGAAGAACATATTGCTGTAAAAGAGGCTGCCAGAGATTTCGCGCAAAATGTATTAAAACAGGGTGTAATTGAACGAGATAACCTTCAAAAGTTTCCCGCTGAAGAAATTAAACAATTAGGCGAGCTTGGTTTTATGGGTATGATGGTTGATCCTAAATATGGAGGAAGTGGAATGGACACCCTTTCTTATGTTTTGGCGATGGAAGAGATTTCAAAAGTTGATGCTTCTGCTTCTGTTTGTATGTCTGTAAATAATTCATTGGTTTGTTGGGGTTTAGAAACATTTGGAACCGAAGAACAAAAACAAAAATACCTCGTGCCCCTCGCTAAAGGAGATGTAATTGGTGCATTTTGCCTTTCTGAACCTGAAGCTGGATCGGACGCCACTTCTCAAAGAACCACCGCAGTAGATATGGGAGACTATTATTTACTTAATGGCACAAAAAATTGGATCACCAATGGTTCTTCAGCATCAATTTATTTAGTTATTGCACAAACAAACCCTGAACTCGGTCATAAAGGCATCAATGCGCTAATTGTAGAGCGCGGAATGGATGGATTTGTAGTCGGTGCTAAAGAAGATAAAATGGGTATCAGAGGAAGCGATACCCATACCTTATTATTTAATGATGTAAAAGTGCCCAAAGCCAATAGAATAGGGGATGATGGTTTTGGTTTTAAGTTTGCTATGAAAACACTTGCAGGGGGTCGTATTGGAATAGCAGCCCAAGCATTGGGGATAGCAGCTGGTGGGCTAGAATTGTCTTTGGCTTATTCAAAGGAAAGACAGGCCTTTGGCAAGGAAATTTTTAAGCATCAAGCAATATCCTTTAAACTAGCCGACATGGCCACTGAAATCGAAGCGGCTCGCTTACTCGTCTATAGAGCAGCACAGGATAAGGATGCGGGAAGAAATTATGATCAATCTGGTGCCATGGCTAAATTGTATGCCTCAAAAGTGGCAATGGAGCAAACCGTTGAAGCGGTTCAAATTCATGGAGGATATGGTTTTGTTAAAGAATATCATGTTGAACGATTGATGCGTGATGCAAAAATCACTCAAATTTATGAAGGCACTTCAGAAGTTCAAAAAATTGTAATTTCGAGAGGTATACTTAACGCTTAAATTGACTTTTATGCTGGCACCTTTTAATCTTCAAAAATGGATCGACAGCAACCGCGATTTACTAAAGCCCCCGGTTGCAAATAAAAACTTGTACGTGAATGCTGGTGATTTTATTGTAATGGTCGTAGCTGGCCCGAATGCAAGAAAAGATTACCACTATAACGAAAGTGAAGAATTATTTTACCAACTTGAAGGTGATATCACAGTAAGAATTCAAAATGAAGGCAGCGCACAAGATATTTTGGTGAAAGAAGGCGAAATGTTTTTGTTGCCTGCCAAAACGCCCCATTCGCCTGTAAGGGGCGAACAAACGATTGGTTTGGTTATAGAGCGTGTCAGAAAAGGAACAGAGCTCCAAGATGGATTGATGTGGTTCTGTGAAAATTGCAATGCGCACCTTCATACCTATCGTTTCGCACTTGAAAACATTGAAAAAGATTTTATTCCAAGATTCAAAGAATTTTATGGCTCAGAAGAAATGCGCACTTGCAAGACTTGCGGTCATGTCATGGAAGCCGATCCAAAATTTGTATAGGCTTTAAAAATTCATCAAATAAAAAAAGCCATCCAAGGGGATAGCTTTTTTACTGAACATTTTATTTCTTATTGCTGGATAAAGGTAAGGCGATGATTATCTCCTGTCCATGAATCGTCTTCTTCAAAGACAACTCTTTTATTACGCAATTCTTTAATGTTGTATTCATGAACTGGATTAATAGTTGTGGTATCGGCATAGAATATGACAGAGGTGTTGCCCTCTCCAAACATCCATGTGCCGTGGCTGTATGACCCTTGAATTTGTCCTAGTTCGTTGGTATAACTTGACATTGAATAAGTGCCGTCATTATCGATGCTCAATTTGGTAGTAACTGCATCATCAAATATATTATTACCATTTAAAACGTAATCTGAAAGTTTCCAATCATTGCACAGCCTAGCCTTTTTGGTTTGGATTGAAAAGGCTGGGCCTTCGCTGTACTTAGAGCACCCTGTTAAAACTATTGTGAATAGGGCAAGAGAATAGATAACAGTCTTCATTAATTTCTTTTTTTTCAAATGTACTACTTTTTGACTAATAAAAAAGCCGCATTAAAATGCGGCTTTAAAACTAAGGGAAAGATTTTTTATTGAGCCGTAAAAGTTTGAATTACAGTCTCAGTTCCATTTACAGATTTAATTTTGAGCTCTTTTGAGGCCAATCTTACAATTGTATTGGTCTCTGTACCAGTTTGACCATCAATTGTAGTAATAAGTTGAGTTTTATCATCAGAAAAGGCCCAAGTACCAGATAAATCATTGGTATAGGTAAAGCCCATATAACTATAGTTAATTGAAACGGAATAAGTACCATCTTTGGCTATGTTCATGGTTTGGGTTAAACCAGTAAGTTGATCGGCTGCACCATTGGTAGTTTGAGCCGTAAGTAACCAAGAACCAGTAAGCCGTGATGTTTTAGAGGAAAGGGCTAAATTGGGTCCTTCTTCATATTTACTGCAAGAGGTCAGAGATGCTGTTGTTAATGCAAAAGTAGCTAGACCGATAAAAAATAGTTTTTTCATAATGTTTCAAGTTTAAACAAATCTAAACAAAGTAGATTATACTTACAACAACATCCTTAATTTTGTGTCATGAAATTTTTAAATAGTTTTTTGTTCATTTTGCTCAGCACATTAGTAGCATGTAATACTAAAGCTCCAACAGCCAAAAATAAATCTGGGGCTCAAAGTGTATGTGCGCCTACACAGGCCAATACAAGCATAAAGATCGGTGTAAAAGGAATGGTTTGCCTGATGGGTTGCGGTAGTTTGATTCGTAAATCGCTTAAGCAAACGTGTGCTGTTGAAAGTGTCAGTATAAATTACATAGACACCTTAATGGAGCAAACAATCATTGTCAAATATGACCGTAAAAAAATAGCACCAAAGCAAATGTTGAGTTTGCTTCAAGAAATAAATGACCATCAATTTGAAGCAAGAGCAATAGGCTCTGCTCAGTCTATTCAATGAAGCTTTACTTCAAACAGTTTGGTGAAGGCAAACCCTTTGTTATATTACATGGATTATTTGGCTTTTCTGATAATTGGCAAAGCCATGCTAAAAAATTGGCTGAATATTTTCAAGTAACATTAGTGGATTTAAGAAATCATGGTCATTCGCCATGGTCTGATGAATTTTCATATGAATTAATGGTCGAAGATCTTCACAATCTTTTTGAAGACTTAAAAATTCACTCACCAATTTTACTCGGACATTCAATGGGTGGGAAACTTGCAATGCATTTTGATCAAAAATTCCCTAAAAGAATTGAAAAATTAATCGTTGTGGATATGGGCGTCAAGGCTTACGCGCCGCATCATGAACATATCTTATCTGCGATTCATGCTATTGATTTGTCTAAATTGAGCGCTCGAAGCCAAGCAGAATCAATTCTTAAAACATTTATTGATTCAGAGGGCGTGAGACAGTTTTTATTAAAAAATTTATACTGGGAACAAAAAGGAATGCTTTCTTGGCGTGTGAATTTTCCTGTACTCGAGGCAAATATGGATAATATATTAAGTGCCGTTCCGTATATAGAATCTTATACGAATACTTTGTTCTTAAGAGGCTTAAGCTCCAATTATATTCTCGACAGTGATTTGTCACAAATAGAGTCTTATTATCCGGATGTTCAATTTATTTCAATTTCAAATGCAGGACATTGGATACATGCCGAAGCACCTGAAGCCTTCTTGGATGCTGTTTTGTCTTTTAGTTTACGTTGAAAAATATTCAATTCATTGAATCACAAAAAAAGGGAGCCAAATTTGACTCCCTTTCATTTTTTTATCGGAAAAATATTATTTGCGTACTGCTAATTTCTTGCTAACAGAAGTTCCGTTTGCCGTAACATTAACCGTATACATTCCGCTATTTAGTTCACTTGTATTAATTTGAACCACTTGCGTTCCGTTCACACCAGTAAGTGATTGCAATGCAACTACTTTACCAGCCATGTCAATTACGCGAATACTTGCATCAGAAGTATTTTTAACGGTGAAAGTAACACTTGTTTGATCTGCTGCAGGATTTGGTGCAACGTCAAAACCAAAATTGTTTTGCGCTGAATTAACTGAAAGTGCAGGATCAAAATTCATGCGAACCATTGGCTGAGATGTGGTATAATACCAAGTTAAATCAGTCATGTCATAGTAAAAACATGTCTGTGCTGGTGAAGGGCCTGCAGTACCAACTACTAGGTCGTTAGTTGCGCCACCATCTCCATTTGAACCTGCCATAATTAAATATGATTCACCTGCATTTAATGGGTAGCTACCTCCTAAGAATGAAAGCGTAACTTCAGCATCAATATCAGAAGCTTGAAGCACATATGGGCCTGATTCATCAACATAGAGGAAGTCTCCAGTTGTTGCATCGATAGAATACAACTTTAAATAGATTTCTGCACCAGCTTCTGCTGCGCTATGAATGTAAACTGATCCACCACCGATAGAGGTATTAGCAAAAATATCAAAGATATTTCCAACTTCGAAGCCCATTCCACCATTGAAAGAACCATTGGTCGCTGTACCATTATCTCTAGAGTACACATATGGATTAACATCAATTGATGCATAGTTAGAAAGGGTGTTATTTGTTGGATCGCCGTCAACAGTACCCATGTCTACTGATCCAGAAACTGAAAGTGTTGCAGTGGTAGTACCAGGAGTAAAATTAGCAGTACATGATAAAGTATCTACAGATCCAACCACAACTGGTGTAGCCGCTGAAGTACCTGTGTATGAACCTGCAGTAGCTGTAAATACAGCATCTGATTGGTCTAGAGCACCAATATTTTCAACCAAACCAGCAAATTCAATTTCTGTGACTTGTGAAGCAGGAACTTGGTAGTAAGCCAAGCGCTCAGCCCAATAACCTGTAGAACCCCAATAAATACTATTCAATTGAAGATCGTTTGCTTCAGGAACGTACAATTCAACGTCATCTACTGCCCAATACCAACCCCAATAGTCGTTGTCGTTGTAGTAGAATTGAACCTTAACTTGAGAAGAACCACCAGCTATGGATGAAATATCTATAATGGTTACTTCAGGATTACCAGAATTTTGATTTGGCGTAAAGTAATCAACTTCGTCAGAAAGTAAAAATTCAGTCCAAGTGGCTCCATCGTCACCAGAAACACGAACACCGCGTGTATCATGCCACCAACGGAAGTTGTTGTTGTATTTCAATTTAACTACACTATATGCTGAACAATCAATTGTGCCGATATTCGTTGCAGTAGTGATAATAGGCGTGCCATCCATATCCATGGTATTGTTTGCATCAGAATTCACAAACAAGAATCCGTTGGAAGCAGTTGGAGACATAAATGGACTTAATGCACCTACAGGAATTGCATTTGGGTCAGTGATGATATGCCATTGTTCAGAGTTAGAACCTGTGCTTGCAATGGTCCAGTTGGCACCACTAGAAAAATCGTCAGACCAGATTGTGGTTGCTTTTGCAACGGCAGATGGTTTTGGCGCAATACTAGAAGCAACTTCAAATGAAGCTCTTTTATCTAGACGTGCCACATTTGAGCTTTTCACCTGCGCATGAAAAGTTCCTGCCGCAATAATGGCAAGAAAGGATACGTAAATTTTTTTCATTGTTTAAATTTTAGATTGTTCTAACAAATATAAGAAAAAAAATGATAAAAGTCTGCCTCAATTTGCCCGTGTAGATAAATGTTCTGCGAGTGCTATTAAATCACTTTTAGATGCACCACAACTCATTTTTTCGAGGGCTGAAAGCGCTTTTTGTTGGTACTGATTCATTTTCTGTTGGCAATAGGACAGTGCTCCTAAATCTCTATATATACGCTTGGCTTTTTCTATTTTAAGCTGAGGGTCTTCTATTTTGGCTAAAGAGCGAAGTGTATTCCGTTGATCATTATTAGCCAAATGCATTGCACTCAAGGAAAGTAGGGTTTTTTTGTTGGCCAAAACGTCACCACCTACTTGTTTACCTACAAGTGTCTGATCGCCAAATAAGTCTAGCAGGTCATCTTGTATTTGGAAGGCCATACCTAAATTCTCACCAAAATTATAAAGAAGCGTCGCATTTTCTTTATCAGCTCCTCCGACAATTGCGCCCATTTGTAACGCGCAACCCAAAAGAACAGAAGTCTTCAAGCGAATCATTTCCAAATACTCGGTTTCATTCACATCATTTCTAGATTCAAAATCCATGTCCATTTGTTGCCCTTCGCAAACTTCTTTTGCTGTCTTATTAAACAATAAAAATAGCTCTTGAAAGATTTGAGGTGGATAATTTGCTAAAAAGTCATATGCCTTGACTAACATTACATCACCTGAAAGAATGGCAATATTTTCATTCCATTTCTTATGAACCGTTGTTTGACCTCTGCGCAAAGGTGCCGCATCCATAATATCATCATGGATCAAAGAAAAATTGTGAAAATACTCTACACACAACGCAACATTTAAAGCTTTTTCAAAGTCTTTATCAAATAATTTACAAGCCATTAAACTTAAAATAGGCCGCATGCGTTTGCCCCCAAGTTGCATGAAATATCGCAATGGGTCATACAAATTGTGGGGTTGCTCAGGAAAACCAACCTGGTTTAGGGCTGTTTGTAAAATACTATTGTATTGGTTGAAATGATTCATTAATTTTTAAGCAATTGGAGTAGATAAGATCCATAACCGCTTTTTACAAGTCCTGAGGCCAAATGTTTGAGTTGGGTTGCATCTATAAAACCGTTTCGAAAAGCAATTTCTTCAATGCAACCAATTTTTAATCCCTGTCGTTGCTCAATTACTTGGACAAATTGCCCTGCTTGCATTAAAGAATTGAAAGTTCCTGTATCTAACCAAGCCGTTCCTCGATCTAAGATGGCAACTTTAAGTTTACCTTTTTTTAAATAAGCGGCATTGATATCTGTAATTTCATATTCCCCACGTTGAGATGGCTTGAGATTTTTAGCAATTTCAATTACGGTATTGTCATAAAAATAGAGCCCTGGAACCGCATAATTGGATTTGGGTACTTTGGGTTTTTCTTCGATTGAAATGGCTTGGTTCTGTGCGTCGAATTCAACTACTCCGTAGCGTTCCGGGTCGCTGACGTGGTAGGCATAAACTACGCCGCCATCTGGGTCATTATTTTCTTTTAACAAGGCATCCATACCAACCCCATAAAAGATATTATCACCTAAAATTAAGGCAACTTTATCTTTACCTATAAAATCTTCTCCAATCACAAAGGCTTGCGCCAAACCATTTGCTACCTCTTGAACGGCATATTGAAATTGACAACCTAGCTGAGTGCCATCGCCGAGCAGTTTTTCGATATTGGGAAGGTCTTGTGGGGTAGAAATGATTAAAATTTCTTTAATCCCCGCACTCATTAGTATTGAAAGGGGGTAGTATATCATAGGTTTGTCGTAAACAGGCATAAGTTGCTTAGAGAAAGCCAATGTCAATGGATGCAGTCTAGTTCCTGATCCTCCTGCCAATATGATTCCTTTCATGATTATATTATTTTCCTAAATTAAAAATAGGAATTGTTATAAGCAAATTAAAGCCAGCGGAAAATGTCGTCAAAAAGCCTCTTTCCCCATGGAGTTGATCCATATTCCTTCTCAATTTTTTGACGCAATTCTTGTATGCTATATATTTTATTTTTTCCAACATTGAGCGCTAGATCCTCTTGTTTTAAATTGACTTGATCAATTTTTTTTGCAAAATAAACAATGCCTCCATCTTCGGTGGCTAAACCAAGAATGGTGCCTGGTAAACCACAAAAGCCTTCTGGTCCAACTGATGGAATTAGCATAGGAGAGTACCAAGCGTACAGACGCGTAGAATCATTTTTTTGATAAATGGCCTTTCTACATTCATAACCGCATATTGTGCGTTTACTTTCTGTAATTTTCCATGTTCGTTTCGGTAAACTATCGGAAACAAATACATTTTGACCAAAAACTGCTAACATCATTAGTTGTTGATTATTTTTTAAATCTTGATAATATGCATTTTTCGTTGTTAACCAGGCCATCTCTTCTGGTTCGTTGCTTGGTACTACTGCAAAATAGGAAGCCGTGTCGTTGAAGAATAAATAAAATTGTTCAACGCGAATTTTGGTGTCTTCATTTATAAAACGCTTCATGCGTTGGTCTGAACCGAATCTTTTTTCAAGGTTGGTTCTACGCTCAAAGGTGATTTTTCCTGAATGAATATAGTCAGTCTGAGCCAAAGCCTGGATGCATAGCACAAAGGCACTAATGCCACATACGAAAATCTTCTTCACGGGTCTTGTTGTTGTTAAATTTGTAGGTAAGGCGCATTAAAAAATATCTCGAAATAATGCGCGTGTAATTGTCAGTGATCATGTTTCCCGAAACAGAGCGTTGTAAGTTGAGGTTTTGATTCAGTAAGTCATTAATAGATAGCCCCAGGATCAAGTTCCCTGTAGAAAGAAAAGCTTTATTAAGTTCTGCATCAATGATCAAGAAGTTTCGGTTAAATGCATCAGCTCTTCCTCGGTTCAAAGTATAGTTGACTTCCCATTTGAATCGCCATTGAGAAGGCATGCGCCAATCACCTACCATGCCGTATAATTGGGTAGAATAGGGTTGATTAGAGAATGAATTAAGGGTTGTAGTTGGCATCACATAGGTATAACTAGTGTTAAGCTCAACATCCAAACTATCTAAGCTGAGTTTGATACCAAAATCACCACTGAGTGTTGCAGTACTCGTTGTGTTGAGTTGATTATTGATAAAGTTGTTGTTCTTAAAGTACGAGGCGTTCATGCTTGGTTCAAATGTGATTTTTCTATTTAAAATGGGATATCCACCCCCGGCATAAATAGTTGCAAACATATTGCCATCTACATTAACTGTTTTAGAAAGGGTTCGGCCAAACTGATCATATGTGGTGCTATTGCCAAAGGCATTTTGAGTAAAAGTAGCATTACCCCCTGACCAAAGATAGCGTCCCGTCATGGCTTGCCAAACGTTTGCATTGAAATTTAGCTGATGTTGATAATTTGGTTTGAGGTCCGGATTTCCTTCTTGAATGCGATTTGGGTTGGTGTTGTCCTGAACAGGCTGTAAATCATTGGCACTTGGTGGTGCAGAGTTTGTGCTGTAGCGGATATTGATCCTTTTGGCCATACTTGGCTTGAATTGATAAGAAAAGTTGGGTAAAAAATTGTAAATGTTTTGATTGATACCTACGCCGGAAAATTGATTGATATTGTCAATTTGGATATTGCGATAACCCAATCCACCTGTAATTCGCTGGTTTTTAAGGAGGTAAGTAAGAATTATAGTTCCGCGTTGTTGAAAACGGTCATTAACAAAATCATTCGTATACAAGCTGTCAATTTCATTGTAAATACCTGAATTATTTGGATTATAGGTATATCGTGCTTGGGTTGACCCACCCATTTCGAGAAAATATTCAGTTGTCAACAACAAATTTTTTCGGAGCGGCTCTGTGTAGGATAAAGTCGTATAGTGTGTTTGGTTGGAATTATCAATGGTTTTTCTCTGATCAAAAAGTGTGTCGAATAATAAGGCAGTTGTATTGGTTGTTAAAGTTCCTTCTGAACTATTTTCACTGTAGCGCAAAATGTACTTGGCCTCAAGTTCGCGGTCTTTTTTACCAAACTTCCGTCTCAATATCGCTTCTGAGTTGCTGCTCAGTCCACTAGAATTATATTGATTGTTCACATTGGTCAGTAGGTAAGAATTAAATCCCTGGTTTCTAAAATCATTAATGGAGGTATTGTTTTGTTCTCCATTGTCGATCTGAAAGTTTGGCTTAATTTCCAATTTAGTTAATGAATCTATATCAATTTGAAGGTTGAAATTAATGCGGTGTGAACCACTCAGTGTGAAATTATTTGTAGAATCTTTGGTGAAATATGAGCTATCTGCAAGAAAATACTGGGTTTGCGAACTAGAATTTGCCTGCAAACGACTGTCGTAGTAGGCATAATTCACACCTAATTTTAATTTTTCATTTAAGCGGTCATTGTAATAAACACCCGTTTTAAGCGTCTGAGGAATTCCCGAATTATTCCCTTTTGAGTCTCTATCCCAGAAATTGAGTCCACTTGCATTTCTTTCGTTATCTAACCCAAATTTATTCATATCCCCAAATCCAAAACTTGATTTTGGTGTGTTTGAAGCCAACATAAAAACCGATATTTTTTGAGTTTTGTCAAATTTATTATAGAGCAATTCAGATTCGTAGAATGCCTCATCAAGCGCTCCTTGATTGAAATCTGAAGCTACAGCGGTTTTGCCAAAGTATCCTCTTTTTGCTTCCTCTTTGAGTTTGAGATCGAGTACTTGTATTTTATCGTCTTCACCAACTGCAGCATCTTCGTTTTTCTTTTCATAAACTTGAACAGACTCGACGCCTTTAGCAGCCAGGTTTTTTGTAGCTATGGTTGGATCAGAACCAAAAAATTCGTCTCCGTCAACAAGCACTTGACTTATCTCTTTTCCTTGCGAAGTTATACTGCCATCATCTTCTACCTTTATACCTGGAAGTTTTTTAAGAAGGTCTTCTACAACGGCATTTTCGGCAACTTTAAATGAATCGGCCACATAAATGAGCGTATCTCCACTGAAGTAGATGGAATTTCGATTTCTCGTAACCACTACATCCTTCACATCTTGAACTTTGGGATAAAGTCGAATGTCGGGCAGCTCAAAAATGTTTTTCTTAGTGGAACCCATCAAGTAAATGCTTCTTGAAGTCCAATTGCTATGCTCAATGATGAGCTGGAATGAATCTAGCGGTAGGTTTTTAAATTCGAACAGCCCGTCCTTGCTACTGCGCGTAAACTGAACCAAAACTGAATCGCGTAAATGTATTGCCATGATGCTTGCTTGGGCAACCGCAACATTGCCCGAACTATCAACTAAGCGCCCGGAAATCTCCATTTTTTGACTAAAAAATGAAAAACAATTCGCAATAAATAAAGTGAAGAAAAGGAGATTTTTCATGAAATAAAGGTCAGTTTATAGATTATAAGACGGCCATTACTAAAAAATGTTGCATTACTTTTTTTCAATAGCTAATAAAACTTGAAATTGATACCCATTTGGATCAATTATTTGTTGGTGTTGCAATAAAAATTTTTGATTTTTTAAAGCTTTAGAATTTCCCTGCAATAACTTATTCAAATTCTCTTCAGGCTCAAAGGCAAGATTGGTTGAAAATGTTTGATTGCCAAATTGAACAAACTTTTTATCCAAAGCTTCGTCAAAACCCTGAAAATATAATTCAAACTGCCCTTCCTGATTGTGTATATCATTTATTAGTAGCATGTTTTGTTCAATTTGCTCATGCAATTCTTTGGAAATGTCAATTAAATTAAAGGCCACTTCATTTTTTTGCATTAATTCTTCTGGTTTAAAGAATCTTGTGTAGGCATTTATCGGAATTTGTTCGGTATTGTAAAATACAACGGACTCTTCAAGTTGATTTTTTTGTGCACTTGGGTTAGAGATTTCTATGCGCACCATGCTCAGTACTTCTTTAAGAAAATAATAGGTAAAAATTGTTTGTCGTCCGTCTGTATCATTCTTTTCTATGGTAGCCTTTACTGTTTCGCCATTTTTATCTAAAAAAGCTACGGATGTTAAAGTATAACCAGATTGATGAGTAAACAACAAAGAAGTGATTTGTTCTAATTCTTGACTAGAATCAATCATCTGCTGGTAATTGATAAAAGTACCAATTCCCTTAAAGGTTGGATTAAAAATATATGGACCTACTTGGGTGGTTTCAGTTTTATTATTTTCAGTGCATGAAAATAAACCTACAAGCAGCAAGAAGAATAAGACTTTTTTTATCACGACACGAAATTACTAATTTTGAAGGATGTCTGCCATTTTATGCATAGATTTCGGACTTAAGCGTTGTGGTATTGCTACAAGTGATAGTGATCGAATAATTGCGAGCCCTGTTGCCACCATACCAACAGAACAAATAGAAGCATGGTTGGAAGTTGAGCTACCAAAGCGTAAAATTACTGAGATATTACTTGGATACCCCACAAGACTTGACGGTTCTGACACGCATATTACCGAAAATGTACGCTTATTTAAACTCAGATTAGCAAGTCTTTTTCCACATTTAAAATTAACCTTAATCGACGAGCGTTTTTCTTCAAAAATGGCAAGTGCAGCTATACATCAAATGGGTCATAAAAAAAAGAAACATGAAAAAGGGTTGGTCGATCAAGTTGCCGCTGCTTTGATTTTGCAAGAATACTTGAGTCTATGCTAATCCTTGTTAAATTTGCACCATGATATTACCCATAGTTGCCTTTGGAGATCCTGTTTTAAAAAAGGAAGCAGAAGAAATTGATGCAAATTTTGCAGACCTTTCTCAGCTAATTTCCGATATGTTTGAGACAATGTATCAAGCAAAAGGAGTTGGTTTGGCTGCTCCACAAATTGGTAAAAGCATCCGACTTTTTATTGTGGATGGCAGTCCGTTTGCCGATGACCCAGATGATGAACCCGATCCAAAGGCAAAAGGAATAGAAAATTTTAAAAAAGTATTTATCAATCCTATCATTGAAGAGCAAGCTGGTGCAGAATGGGCATTTCAAGAAGGTTGTTTATCAATACCTGGAATACGCGAAAACGTTTCTAGAAAGGAGCGTATTTTAGTTTCGTACTATGATGAGCGGTGGCAGTTAAAGGAAGAGTGGTTTGAAGGATATGCAGCGCGTATCATTCAACATGAATACGATCACGTTGAAGGGATTTTATTCACAGATCATTTAAGCCCGCTCAAGAAAAAACTTTTATTGAAAAGGCTTGGGAATATAAGTCAAGGCGCCATTTCTGTTGACTACAAAATGAGTTTTCCCAGTGCCAAAAAAAATCGCAAACCATAACAAGACGCATGAAAAACATTGCATTAATTTTTCTTAGTTCAATTTTATTACTTTTTTCCTGTAATAATGATTCTAGCTCCAATTTGGCTGCCTCAAATGCTGATAAAAAGCAACTACAACAACGGATAAAATCCTATGAGGATTCACTTTCATCGTTGCAATCAGACCAACAAAAAGTATCGCAAATTACGAGTTTGACACAAATTGAATATATCAACAGGCTAAAAGCATACATAAAGGCCTTTCCCAATGACATTTATAGTGCAGATTGTATGTTTAAAATTCATATGGTCTATGACAATTTACGTGCACCTTTGGATGCTCGGGCATATGCAGATACTTTATTGACGCGTTTTCCAAATTTCAAAAATCGAAAAATTGTACTAGAAAGTCTTGGAAGTTCTTATGATATTAACTCGCCAAGAGATACTTCCAAAGTACGCTATTACTATGAGTTGTTACTCAAGGAACCAGGGATCTCTAGTGAGCAAAAAAAAGATATTCGCGCAAGGTTAGCCAAATTAAATTTGAGCTTCGAGCAATACATTCTTCAAGTTAATTAATCAAGGCACCTAAGGCCTTATAGTCGTCAAAAAAATCTGGATAAGACTTTTTAACGCACATTGGCACATCAATATTTTGACCATTTTTATTTAAGAGTGCAGCAATGGCTCCGGCCATGGCAATTCTGTGGTCGTTTTTTGTTTGTACCATTGCATCTTTAATGTATTGCTTACCATGGATTTGTATCGAGTCATCAATAATTAAATAATCGACACCCCATTGATTTAATGCTTGCTGCATAGCAAGCAGTCGGTTTGATTCTTTATTTAGTAAACGGCCTATTCCTTTTATTTCACTCATAGATGTTGCTGCGCAGGCCAAAACAACGAGTATTGGAAATAAGTCAGGGCAATCGCTGCAATCAAAATTAAAACCATTTCGACACCTCGTTGATTCGATGTGTAAGAGACCAGAATCCCAATAAATATTTGCACCAAATTGTTCTAGCACTCCAAGAATTTGAATATCTGGTTGTAAACTATTTTGATTCAAGCCCAAAAGTGTAATTTTCCCTTTTATAGCCGCCCCTACACAAAACGCCGCCATACTACTCCAATCACCTTCTACTTTTAATTTTTGCAATTCTAGTTCTTGTTTTCCTATAAATTCAAAATAATCACCCTTTCTTTTATATTTAAATCCAGCTTGGGTTAAAACCTTTAAACTAAGTTCAAAATAGGGCCTGCTTTTTAAATTATTAAGCTTTATTTTCCAATTTCCAGGGGTGCATACTGCTAAAAAAAAGAGTCCTGAAACATGTTGTGAACCTTCACTACCATCTACTTCCAAATGCATGTTTTTAATCTCACCTTTAATTTCAATCGGTAAGCGAAGATCTTGATGGCCTACATTTAATCCGAGTTGTTCGAGCAACTGAATTGTAGATTTTTGATTTCGGTTTTGCAAAGTGCCGCTTCCTGTTATTTGAAAGTTTGAACTAAAATTTAAGCCTACAAAGGATAAGGTACGAAATGCAAAACCACTTTCAGCGACATCTATAGTGCATGGTTTTAAAGCTTTGTCTATTTTGTTTTGATTCAATTGATTCAATGCAACCTTCATAGAAGTCGTATCGTTGTCTAAACCCAGATTTTCTATTTGAGATTGTTTAGCACTGAGCGCTGAAATTAATAGAAGGCGCTGACCATGGCTTTTTGATGGAGGTGCTTTAATGATACCATTTAAAGAATCAACCTTAATGTGCATGATTTTCTTTTATGACTTCCAATTGAATTCTCAATGATTCTTCGTGGAGCATTTTAATATATTGTTCAATAAACTCTTGAGATAATCCTGACAGTGCTGCTCTTTGCATCATTATTCTTTTTGTTTCTTCCCATCGTTCAACTTGTAATATTGTAGAATTATGTGTGCGTTTAAGCAATCCAATTTGAAGGGAGAGCTCCATTCTTTCCACTAAAAGGTCGAATAATGAATGGTCTACAAGGCTTAGTTTTTTTCTAAGGTCTTTTAGGAGGCTTTGCAGCTTGTCGTTATTTGATCTTGGTTTTAGGCGCTCCAATAATTCAACTAGGTCCCTAGGACTAATTTGTTGTTTGGCATCCGTTAAGGCCTCTTTTGGGTTAAAATGGGATTCTATCATTACACCATTATAATCTAGATCAATTGCTTGTTGTGTGAGCGGACCAATTAGTGCAGATCTACCGCCAATATGCGAGGGATCCATAAGTAATGGTAAATCAGGACGCGCTTCTTTAAAGTCTATAGCAATTTGCCAATGAGGGTTATTTCGATATTTAGTTTTCTGATAAACAGAAAAACCGCGGTGTATCACTCCAATCACATTTATAAAATGGCGTTCGAGCCGCTCTATAGCCCCAAGCCAAAGGTTTAGGTCGGGATTGATCGGATTTTTAACCATAACTGGAATACCAGTGCTTTGTAGCGCTTCAGCGAGTTCTTGAATTGTAAAAGGATTGACTGTTGAGCGCGCACCAATCCAAACCATATCAAGCCGATGTTCAACTGCGGCCTTGACATGTTCGGCCGTTGCTACTTCAGTACAAATTTTGAAACCATATTTTTCTCTCACTTCTTGAAGCCAAAGTAACCCTTCGTTGCCTATGCCTTCAAATGCACCAGGTTGGGAGCGTGGTTTCCAAATTCCGGCCCTAAAATAATTTAGCGGGAGGTTTTTAAAACCCTCCGCCGTTTGAAATAATTGTTCTCTCGATTCGGCCGAACAAGGCCCTGCAATGAGGCATTGAAAAAGATCGGCATGCATCCTTAAATTATTTTGCGTAATTAACAGCGCGTTTTTCTCTGATTACGGTTACTTTAACTTGTCCAGGATAGGTCATTTCGGTCTGAATTCGCTGCGAAATCGTAAACGAAAGTTCTTCTGCTTTTTGATCGCTAACCTTTTCGGCTTCGACCAATACGCGTAATTCACGACCTGCCTGAATGGCATATGCACTTGCGACACCCTCATAGGAAAGTGCTAAATTTTCAAGTTCCTTTATACGCTTTATATACGCTTCTACAATTTCTCTGCGCGCTCCGGGGCGTGCTCCAGAAATCGCATCACAGACTTGCACAATTGGCGAAATAAGCGTGGTCATTTCAATTTCATCATGGTGGGCTCCAATGGCATTAAGCACTTCTGCCTTTTCACCAAATTTTTCTGCCATTTTCATTCCAAGAATCGCATGAGGTAATTCTGGTTCTTCGTCCGGAACTTTACCAATATCGTGAAGTAAACCTGCACGTTTGGCAATTTTCACATTTAATCCTAATTCGGCTGCCATGATAGCACAAAGATTGGCCACTTCTCGAGAGTGTTGCAATAGGTTTTGGCCATAAGATGAACGAAATTTCATTCGGCCAACCATGCGCATAAGTTCAGGGTGTAAACCATGAATTCCTAAATCAATACAGGTGCGTCTTCCTGTTTCTGCTATTTCTTCATCGAGTTGCTTGCGAGTCTTAGAAACAACTTCTTCAATTCGTGCTGGGTGAATCCGGCCATCAGACACCAATTGGTGTAAGCTTAAACGCGCAATCTCTCTGCGTACGGGATCAAAACATGATAAGATGATTGCTTCTGGAGTATCATCAACAATGATTTCAACACCGGTAGCTGCTTCTAAGGCTCTAATATTTCTACCCTCGCGGCCAATGATTCTTCCTTTAACTTCGTCAGACTCAATATTAAATACAGAAACTGCATTCTCTATTGCTTGTTCTGTTGCTACACGTTGTATACTTTGAATTACTATTTTACGTGCCTCTTTGTTGGCATTAAGCTTAGCTTCTTCTGTTATCTCCTTGATGGTTGCCATGGCTGCAGTTCGCGCTTCGTCTGTGAGTGCCTGCATTAAATGCTTTTTTGCATCTTCAGGTGCAAGTTGGGCAATTTTAGATAATTCAGCAATTTGTTTTTGATGAATTTTGTCGAGCTCCTGGGTACGCACCTCTATAATACTTACTTTAGATTGGTAATCGGTCTGTACTTTTTCTAGTTCCTTTTCTTTTCTACCAATTTCTTCTAATTTTTGATTCAGTGTTTTTTCTTTTGAGCGAAAGCGATCTTCATTTGACTGCATGCGTCTTTCTCGATCTTTGATTACTTCTTCATGTTCTTCTTTTTGTTTCAAGAAGCGTTCTTTTGCTTGTAATGCTCTTTCTTTTTGGATGGTTTCGGCTTTGATTTCGGCATCTTTAATAATGCGTTGTGCATTGTTTTTAAAGATTGTTTTTTGAGCAAAAATTCCTGCTACTCCGCCGCCAACTGATCCAATTATAATCCATAATAAATCCATTCTACTTCAATTTGTAGCCGATTGAGATTACGCAAAATGAGAGGAATTATTGAATGTTGTCCAAGTCTTGTCTTAGCGCTTCTAATGCCGTTTCGATATCGGTGAAATCAGGCGCCTTTTCAACAGGTTTGGCTTCGGCTTTCGCTTTTGTTAGCAGTTGCAATGCCGACATTGCCAATAGATCTTGGTTATCATTTACTGCATAGTTTTTTCTAAGCAAGTCAATGGCTTTATTCACTTCAGCGGCTGCATAGTGAACAGCTTCTACCTCAGATTCAGGTACATTGAGTGGGTAGGTGCGACCGGCAATATTAATTTTAAGCGCTATTTTACTCATTTAACTTTGCTTAAGCTTTTCTATACAGAATTCAATTTCCTTCACAAGTGCGTCAATTTGCGCTGCGTTGCGACTATTCACAACAACGGGCGACTCTTCGACTTTGTTATTTGTCTCTGTCAATGACGTTTTAAGCTCTTCAATTTGTTCTTTTAACTGAGCAACTTGAATTTGTTCTTCATTGAAAAGCGTTTCAAGTTTTTGCTTTTCTTCTAAAAGGGACTGGTGTGCTGAACGTTCATTCTGCAAGTCTGATGCAAGTTGCATGCTGCGTGAACGTATATCGGCAAGAAGCGTATTGAGCTTTTCGGTCATTTTAAACTTCGACTTTGTACAAAGTTAACAAGCATTCGAATATATACTACAAAATGGTGTGTGATTTTCTGATTTTTCTAATTCATTTTAATAGAATTCCATTTGCACCCTTCAAATAAATTGGGTTAGCGTAGGCTAAGTCTTCGAATTTTCTTGAATTGTATGCTTCATATGCAAATTGAACTTGATATTTTGCGGATAATTTTTCATCTATCCACAATAAATCGCTGTTTTTCCAAAAACTTTTAGCTTTGAAATTAGCATCACCAACAACGATAGCCTTATCAGCTGGATTTATATCAGAATTATCGAGCAAGACACTTGCTAATTCCCTTAAAGTTTCGCCTTTTGAATTAAATACCTCCATATAAACTTCGTTTCGACGCGCATCGAGTAGCCCAATTATATTTTTATTACTTAGATCAGCATTGGCGCTTGCAATTTCAAATAGAATTTTGTGCGTGGCAATTGCTATAAGCGGAATACCCAAGGCAAAACACAAACCTTTTGCCGTGGAAAGTCCAATGCGCAATCCTGTATATGAACCTGGGCCCGCACTAAAACTTATGGCTTTTAAATTTTCAAGCAATTCGTCTTCTGACGCTAAAAGATCTTGAATCATTAGCGTTAATGACTCTCCGTGAATAAAATTGTCTTCCTCTCTATCAATATAAGCCTTTAAAGTTGCATTTTGAGATAGAGCAACACTACATATTTTTGAGCTCGTTTCAATATGTAATATTAAACTCATTTACATTCGAACTTAAATCCTACACCGTGAACATTGTTAATGCTAATATTTGGATCCTCTTTAAGGTATTTGCGTAATTTGGTGATAAAGACATCGAGGCTTCTACCAACAAAATAGTCATCTTGTCCCCAGACTGAATTCAATATCACATCACGTGGAATGAGTTGATTTTTAAATTTGTAGAGTGTTCGTAGAATCATAGCCTCTTTCTTGGTAAGTGTTAGCATCTGAGTGGGAGATTGTAAGGTAAAATTCTCAATATCAAAAGCGTATAAACCAATTTCAAGTACTTTAATCTCGGGCTGGTCTGGTTTTAAATTTATACGTTTGAGTAATGCTTTTACACGCAATTGCAGTTCTTCAGCGCTAAATGGCTTTGTAAGATAGTCGTCAGCACCCGCATTGAAACCTTCTATTTTGTCTGCAGTCTGACTCCTGGCCGACAAGAATAAAATTGGTATTTCCGAGTTTTGTTTGCGTATATCTCGTGCTAAAGTAAATCCATCTTTAACGGGTAACATTACATCAAAAATACAGAGGTGATAAGTTTCCTCTTGAAACCGTCGCAAGGCTTCAGCACCGTTTTCACAAAGCGAAACAGAATAACCATCAGCTCTTAGCTGATCAGAGACAACAATACCAAGACTGATATCGTCTTCAACCATTAGAATTTTGATTTTCATAAGCGTCTAAAAAAGCCAAGAGCCTTGGTAATCCAAAGCTCTTGACTATTAACCTAAACCTACTACTAGTGTTACAAAGATAAGCGTTATTATTATTTTTAGTTACATTGACCTTGTTAATTTTTTGCTAATTTTTTTTCATGCGTTTTTTTAAACGCCTAGAATTTCTAAATTTATCGAATGGATAAGGCGCACATTCTCATCGTAGACGACGAAGAAGACATACGCGTCTTATTGAAATACAATTTAGAAAAAGCAGGCTACAGAGTGAGTGTTGCCAATAATGGCCTAGCTTGCATCGATTTAATTCAAAAAGAGAAACCGCACTTAATTTTACTCGATGTTATGATGCCAAATTTGGATGGCATTGAGGTATGCGAACGCATTAAATCAAATACCGATAACGACGACATCCTTATTTGTTTTTTGACGGCGCGAAATGAAGATTATAGCCAAATTGCTGGGCTTGATGCTGGAGCAGACGATTATATCTCAAAACCTATTAAAACCAAAGTTTTGTTTTCTCGAATTGAGGCCATGCTTAGAAGAAGTAGGCATGCTCAAAAACGAATTGAAAATTTATCAGGATTTAAAATTAATCGGGAGAAATATTTAATAGAGAAAGGCCAAAATGAAATTCAATTGCCTCGAAAAGAATTCGAATTGCTCGCCTTGTTGGCTTCAAAACCAAATCATGTATTTAATAGAGAACAAATACTCGAAAAGGTATGGGGCACCGACATCATTGTTGGAGATAGAACTATCGATGTCCATATTCGTAAAATCCGGGAAAAAATAGGTGACCAATATATTTCAACAATTAAAGGAATTGGCTATAAATTCAATGATTAATTTTTTGGTCCGATATTTGTTTTAATAATTTTAAATTAATTCTGATGAAAAATTTTACGCTTATTATTTTATCAATGCTAGGTGTAATTCCTTATTTGACTGCTCAGTCTTCAAGCAGCGCATTTGCACCTATAGCCGAGCATTTAGAGCGCTGGGATAATGTTCGAGGGCCTTGGCTAGCCAATTCAATAGTGGCCTTGGCTGAACATCGAGAAATTCCCGATCGTACTTTCCCCGAAGATTTCACACCTTATGAATTACTGAGTATGATACCTTCCAAAGAACGACAAGATTTGCAACAAATGATTATTGAGAATCAAAATGTCGCCGCCTCGAATGGATCTGCTCAATCTGATTTTACTCTTTTTAGTGCGATGCTTCAACACACTTTTTGCAGGTACACTTACGGCAGATCATTTGGAGACCCACACCTTAAATCCTATGACCGCGCCTCTTATTCATTTCAAACGGTAGGAGAATTTATTTTAACTAAAAAAACAGATGGTTTATTTGAAGTACAAACGAGGCAGCGTGCTCAGGACGAAAATTTTTCGTTGAATTCTGCAGTTGCAATGAATGTAGCCGGAGATAGGCTATGTTTTTATGCTGCTGACAAACCAGATGAATTTAAGCAAACGCCTTTAAGGCTTAATGGACAACCCATTCAATTGCAAGGTAGGAGTTATTACTTGCCTCATGGTGGAGTAATCCGTTTGGACGGACGTAATTATACAATTTCATGGCCAACAGGTGAAACCACAGTTATAGATGTTCGAAGCGCCGGAGTTCGTGGTTTTGTAAATGTAACGGTTGGAGTTTTTGATTGTGACCGCAATCAGTTTGAAGGCCTGTATGGCAACAATAACGGTTTTGCCGATGATGATTTTAATAGCAGAAGTAGCATGCCAAGACCAAATAATATTGCAGCACTTTCTATAGCTTCGGCCTATGCTTTTGATAATCCTAATGCGGCACAGCTAAACAACTTAGCTGAACAAGAGTTCAATGCCTATATGGCTAAGAATTTTGCCGAGGATTGGCGCGTTACCGACTTAACTACGCTATTTGATTACCGCCCAGGAAATACAACCGCTTCATATACAGACAGAAGCTTCCCAAGAGTATATATGAACCTTTCTCAAATGAATGCTCAAAGTAGAGAGCAAGCGCGTCAGCAATGTTTGCAAATGGGTGTGCCTTCCGATGAAATGGGGGGCTGTATATACGATCAAGGCTATCTAAATATTGGTCCCAATCTACCTCCAATTCCTAATATTCCCAACCCAAACACGACGGTGCTAGGAAAGGTAGAGCGCCCTGCATTAAATAATAATAACCATCAGTTTTCTGAAGGTAAGTACCCTACTGATGGGCCTCAAACTATTGATACCAAACCTAACAATACTGAAAAACCTCAAGTTTCTAGTAAAGAAGATAATGTTGTTAAACCCTCTACTGAACCCAGCTCTAGGCCAAATGCAACATTTGAGAAATCGCCTAATGTACCATCGACACCTAGACCTTCATACACAAAGCCATCCACTCCGAGGCCATCGACTCCAAAGCCATCAATTCCAGCTAGCCCAAAACCGTCGATTCCTTCTACCCCTAAACCAACGGTACCTACAGTAAGAATAGGGAAGGGATAATTAAAATATATTTATGCTTAAATCCAAAAGGGCCCGCATGCGGGCCCTTTTCTTTGGAGAGCGTTTCAAGTTTTGAACGCCTATTGATACATTTTTAAAAAGGGTAGTACTTTGCCATTAACATTCAAGAAATAAGATCCATTATCTAATTGTTTAATGTCAATTTGCTTTTCTAAACAGCCATGCTGAATACATTTACCGGTAAAATCAAAAATTTGATAAGTGCCCGAATCCAATCCAATTAAAGTTAAGTAGTCTTGAGCAGGGTTCGGGGAGATCTGGATCGATAATGTTGGTTCGGCTGTGATCCCTGCGCTTTGCACGTCGAACTGTGAAATAATTTGATAATACAAAGGAGTCGACTTGATAGGGCAATATACTTGTAGTACCAAATTATAGGTACCTACTGCTCCTGGAACGTAAAAAGTGTAATTTACATAGGTAAAAGCGCCAGAGGTGTCAACCAAATACCAGGTTGTATACAAACTATCTTGATTGGCAGGGTTGTTACCAAAGGTAGCGGTTACCATATATGCAGTATCGAGCATTGAAAGCTCAATATCGCAGTTATAAACCCAATTCGAGAGCAAGGTTCCAGTAATATTTGCTCCTGTAGCTAGGTTGCCTATGACATTTATTGAATCAAAATTGCCATTGTTATACCCTACAAATTCCGAAATATTTACCGAGCAGCCCATCGCATCTGTAATGGTGGCATCATATGACCCTGAACATAAATTCGAGATGGTGTAGGTAGTGGCAGCATTGGACCAACTCACCATAAATGGAGATGTACCGCTATTCATTAATGCTGTTAATTCACCATCGCATACTCCGGGTGCACTGCAGTCGGTGACTGCTACACTCGCCGAAAAACCAGCACAAGGGTTGGTATTGGTCGTGTCGTAGTATATGGCTTGCGAGGCACTTGTTGTGCAACCATTGGCATCAGTTATATTAACAGTGTAATTACCGGTGCAGAGATTATATAGCGAAGACGCCATAGATAAAGTACTCCACCAATAAGTGTAAGGTGCTGTACCGCCACTCGCAATGGCCGATACCCAACCGTCGCAGGTCGTAGGCCCGCTTATTAATCCATAGGCGATGGTAGTCGTGAAACCTGAACAAGGATTTGGAGTGCCCACCCCTATAGTGAAAGGGGATGTCATAGTTACACCATTACCAGTTGTAATTACAGTGTAATTACCTGGACAAAGATTGCCAATATAGGTGCCACCAGATTGAATGAGTACGCCATTCAAATACCAATCAATAGTGGTCATTGGGTTATTTAATGAATCTAGACTTGCTGAGCCATCGCAAAGGGTTGGAGCACTGCAATCTACAACATTTACAGTCAAAACAAATTGAGCCTTGGTATTATTGTAGCTCAAAATTGATATACAAACCAATAAGAAAGGTAAAAGATGCTTCATTTTAAAAGAATTAAATTTTTTTTCAAGACGTAAAATTCTTAAATAAGTTGCTTGTATTGGACAAAATGGAATGACTAAATTTGAATTATGAAAAAGCTATTTATTTCAGGTCTTTTACTAGGCTCAATGTTCAATTTAAATGCTCAAAGTATTAAAGCTCCGAAAATCGTTGTCGGTATAGTCATTGATCAAATGTGTTATGATTATCTCTACAGATTCAATCATGTTTTTACAACTGGAGGTTTTAATCGATTAATGAATAAAGGCACCAATTGCCGCAATACGCAATACAACTATGTGCCCACTTATACCGCCCCAGGTCATGCCTCTATATATACTGGAACAATGCCATCGAATCATGGTATTATTGGTAATGACTGGTATAATCGGTCAAAAAAAATGTCATTTACAAGTGTTTATGACGAGCGATACAAAACAATTGGTAGTGCTACCGGTGGGCAAGCTTCGCCAATGAATTTACTTACCTACACCATTACAGATCAACTCAAAATGGCTTGGCCACAATCCAAGGTCATTTCAATTTCAATTAAAGATAGAGGAGCAATTTTACCCGGAGGGCATTTATCCGATGGCACCTTTTGGTATGATTACAATTCCGGTGATTTTGTAACGAGTTCCTTTTATGGGAAGGATCAGTTGCCAAAGTGGGTTGAATCTTTTAATTCGCGATTTGATCCAGCCAAAGATTTAAGGCCATGGCGTCTACTTTTGCCACAAAGCACCTATAAATTGGCTGACGAAAGCCCTTATGAAGTGGTTTTAAGTGGCAAAACAAGTGCTACGTTTCCATATGATTTTCCTGCAATGATTGAGGCAGGAGCCAATGCCAATTCACTTTTTACAATTTCTCCCCAAGCCAATGAGAAGCTTACAGACCTTGCCATTTCGGCATTAGAAAATGAAGATCTAGGGAAAGACCAATTCACAGATTTTCTCTGTATTTCATATTCCACACCAGATATTGCCGGCCACGCTTTTGGTCCTTATTCGCGAGAAATGGAAGATATGTATGCACGTCTCGATAGGGAATTACAGCGCTTATTTTCAAGCTTAGAAACACGTTTTGGAAAGGATAATTTTATTCTTTTTCTTACAGCTGATCACGCGGTAGTTCCTGTGCCTGAAATGTTAGTAAAAATGAATCTTCCAGGTGGTTATTTTTTTACTAATGATCGTTTGCAGGTGCTTCGAGATGATTTTATTATGGCTTACAACGCAGATTTATTGGAGTTTGAAATCAATCAAAATATTTATTTAGATTTAAAAAAGATCGACTCTTTACATTTAGATGTAGATCAAGTAGCAGAATTCACTGCCAATGAATTGCAAAAGTGGCCAGAAATAAAAACAGTTCTTACAAAAAAACAATTGATGTCTGGGGCTCCAAGAACGGATTATTGGGGTGAATTATTGCAAAATGGATTTGATCGACAGCGCAGTGGCGAAGTAATCTTTTTATTGCAACCTGGGTATTTATCGAAAGAAGAAGATCTGCCCGTTGCACATTTAGGCACTTCACATGGATCGGCATTTAACTATGATACACATGTTCCTTTGCTTTGGTATGGGAAGGGGATTCCTCAAGGATTAGATTTGTATTCACCTATTCAAATAACCGATATTTCGGCTACTTTAGTGCACATGCTAAATTTACAAAGACCTGGTTCCATGACTGGGGCTCCTATATTGCCTATATTGCCAATTAAAAAATGACGCTTTCTCAAGATTTCTTTTTAGCCCATTTAGCTCAAACCAGTCCATTTCCATTTCTTTTAGAAATTGACCGCGCTGATGGGTCATACATCTATGACAAGAAAGGCAAGGCCTATTTAGACATGATTGCCGGGGTTGCTGTTAATAACATTGGTCATCGGCATCCAAAGGTGATTGAAGCATTGAAAACTCAATTAGAAAAGCATCTTCATGTTATGGTTTATGGAGAGTTTATTCAAGATGCCCAACAAGCTTTGGTGCGGCAACTTCTCCAAGTGCTACCGCCAGCACTCGATGGTGTCTATGTAGTCAATTCCGGCACTGAGGCTATTGAGGCAGCGCTAAAGTTGGCCAAAAGAACAACGGGCAGAACAGAACTCGTTTCATTCAAAGGGAGCTATCATGGCAGCACCCATGGTGCAATGAGTGTATCGGCCAATGAAGAAAAAAAAATTGCTTTTCGACCACTATTGCCTGATGTTCGTTTTTTACCCTTTGATCAAAAGGAATCTTTATCCCAAATTACGACCCGAACTGCTGGTGTAATCATAGAGACGATTCAGGGTGATGCGGGCGTACGTCGTCCTTCAATAGAATTTATGCAAGCTTTAAGGAAGCGTTGTAGTGAAGTTGGTGCCTTACTTATCTTAGATGAAATTCAATGTGGTATGGGCCGCACTGGCCGCATTTTTGCCTTTGAGCACTTTAATGTAGTACCGGATATTCTTACTTTAGGGAAAGGCCTAGGCGGTGGCATGCCGATTGGTGCTTTAATTTCATCACAACAAAAACTAAAGCTTTTTACGCATGACCCAATGCTTGGACACATCACGACTTTTGGTGGGCATCCGATGGGTTGCGCAGCAGCAGCAGCGACCATTGATGTCTTACGAACCCAAATTGATTGGACAGAATTAGAGGCCAATTGTGCACTTTTTGAACAACAAATCTCAGGCCATAAAGAAGTAGTTGCCCATAGAAGAGTTGGAGCCATGTTTGCATTTGACTTGAATTCAGCTTCTCAGGTGGCTCAAGTTGTAGAATATTGTTTGCAGCATGGATTAATAACGTTTTGGTTTTTGTCGCATCCCTATAGTTTTAGACTCTCTCCACCATTAAATTTGAGTAAAACAGATTGGGACCTTGCCTCTCAAATTATAATTTCAGCATTAGATAGTTTATAAATATCAATTTCTTTTGCAATCCCTTATCTTTGTGCTTTATTTTTTAATATGAAGGTTACAGACCACTTGGCTCAGGCAAAAGACACCTTGTTTTCATTTGAGATATTGCCTCCACTAAAAGGTAAAAGTATTGCTTCAATATATGAAGGAATCGATCCTTTAATGGAATTCCAGCCTAAATTTATCAATGTAACGTATCATCGCGAAGAGTTTGTTTACATAGAACGCGAACACGGATTGTTGGAAAAAAAAGCGGTTCGTAAGCGTCCAGGTACTGTAGGAATTTGTGCGGCAATCATGAATAAATATGATGTCGATGCAATTCCTCATCTAATTTGTGGAGGCTTTAGTAAAGAAGAAACTGAAAATGCGCTGATTGATCTTCATTTTTTAGGCATAGACAATGTCTTAGCACTGAGAGGTGACGCCGTTAAATCTGAGAGTAATTTTAGACCTCATCCAGAAGGCCATGCATTTGCGGTAGATTTGATTGAACAAATTCACCGTATGAATGAAGGAAATTATTTTACCGAAGGTCAAGGTCAAGATCCAACCAATTTTTGCATTGGTGCAGCTTCTTACCCGGAAAAACACTTTGAGGCAATGAACCTTGAAACTGATTTACAATTTTTGAAAGCCAAGGTAGATGCGGGTGCAACTTATTTGGTTACGCAAATGTTTTTTGACAATAAAAAGTTTTTTGATTTTGTTGCAGCTTGTAGAGCAGCAGATATCACGGTGCCTATCATCCCGGGATTAAAACCAATTAAAACCTTGGCGCATATTAATTTCTTGCCGAAGTTTTTTCATATAGACTATCCAACAGAATTGTCATCTGAATTACTCAAATGCAAAACCAATGCCGCTGTTACTGCTTTAGGAATTGAATGGGGAATAGCCCAATCAAAAGAACTCAAAAAAGCGGGTGTTCCATGCATTCATTATTATACCATGTCTAATTCATCTTCTGTAAGTCAAATTGCTAAAGAAGTATTTTAAATTGCTTATGAAACATTCCATATTTTTAATAATGCTAGGGTATGCAATGGGATTTAAATCTCAGGGCATCAAACTTACCAACGCCGTCATCATTTCACAATTTGAAAATCAAGAAGACCGCTTTGCTATGCAAGGGCTTTTTGCAGATATTTTTCAGCAACAACATATAAAAACCTTACCTGTAATGAATATTTTAAAGGAAGGCGAAGATTTAAAAAATTTAATGTCTGACTCAATTCAAAAAATAATTAATCAAAAGGGGTTTGATACATACTTTGTTGTAAATGTGCGCGGATATGATAGAACTTTCAAGCCTAGCTTAGATGCGCAAACATTCAGCGAACTCATTGAAACCACGAGCATTTATAAGATTTATCGAGATGAAGCGACCTCAGTTTCGTTTGAATTTTCGGTATATAAAGAAGATGTGCTGGTTTCGCGTCAAGTTTTGCGTTGCGGAAATGTTTCTGATAGAGATTCAGTACTCAAACGTCTTCGTAAAAGATTCTTAAAAAAGGTAATGCCTAGTTACCTTGTTGTCTCTTAGTTATTCATTCTATAATCTTTGTCCATTTGGCGGTCTTCAGGAGTGCTGTAGATACCACACTTATTTGGCGCTTCAAATAACTTAATCACTTTAAATTGTGCCTGGATAGGCCAGTATGTTGAGCTGAACCAATGAATGTTAGCGTTGAATCCCTCCCATGGGGAAAGTGTAACTATTGGCAACGAGGCCCCTGGTATGAGTATCCAAGCCTTATTTAGTCGGATACCAACTCCAATTTGATAATTGAATTGTAACATCCCTAGGCCAAGATTGGGTTGATAAAGCTGATCAATAGGGTGGGAGCTAAAATTATCGTTATAGGCCAAATCAGCTGACTTTATTTGTAAATCGTAATTAAGCCCTAAACTCTGATCTAAAAAATGCTTACGCACTTTAACAATAACTTTCTTTCCAAAATAAATTAAGGAGTGTGCACGAAGACTGCCGTATAAGCAGCTAGTTCTCATTTCTCCAATTCCGCTAATGGTGCTGTATATTTCTCCTAATGCATTTTGATTTTCAATCAATGTTGATTCTAAAGCATTCACTTGTCTGTAACCAATTCCCCAATCAAAGTAATCCATAATACGGCTTTTGCCCAGCGCTTTGATAGGAGTGCCTTTCCATTTTGGAAAATGCGCAAGACCAAATTCTGCATAAAAACCTAGTTTAGGTTCCGGTGTTATTGTGTAATTTCCTCTATCTGTTTGATTTTCAATAATATCGCCCATTAATGGCTGATTGGTAAAGCTATATGTTGGCCCAAAGGAGAATTGATAGCCATGATTTTTTACCTGGAGATAGTCATTTCCTTTTTTTTGAGATTTTTCAAATCCTCCTTGACCAAAAGCAATTGGACTAATAAGTAGTAGAAGAAATATGCGCATCATGTTTGAAAATTAAAGGCAGAACATTTATTTAGAATAGATTGCATGATTGGATCATTATCCCAATTTTTTTCAATTTCTGGTTGCGCCATAATTTCGTCCATTATTGCGCGTTGTTTTTTACCCTGTTCATATGCGACGGCATAAGGGATATTGCTAAATGTAACTTGACTATATAACGGCAACCATTTATTAGGATACAGTTTACTGAATTTGGCCTCGATTTTTTTTCTCAAAAGAAAAGCAGGATCACCCACCAGATCGCGCATTTCAATATAGTTATCTAGTGACAAATCTTGAAGGGCGTCGCCATCTGCCTTCCTTAAAGGGCTGTACTCATCCCATATTTTATCCCAATCATGATTATGCTTGAGCATAAGTTCATTTAGAATTCGGCAATCTTCAAAACCTGCATTCATTCCTTGACCATAAAATGGCACAGTGGCATGCGCTGCATCACCCATTAGACCTACTTTTCCAATTGCCCATGGATAGCATCTAATGATGGCTAAATTAGAAAGTGGGTGATCTTCCCATTTTTCGGCAATTTCTGGCATCATTTGATGAAAATCTGGAAACACGGTCTTAAAAAAGCGATCAACATCAGATTTATTTTTCAATTTGTCAAAGGCAAACTCATGATTTTCATGAGGCATAAAAAGGGTGCATGTAAAAGAGCCGTCCTCATTTGCTAAAGCAATCAACATAAAACGGCCTCTAGGCCAAATATGTAATGCATTTTTATCCATGGGATAGCCTCCATCTGGTAAAGCAGGTAAAAGAATTTCACGGTAACCATCTGCTATATAATTTTGGCTATATTGAAAACGGTTGAGTTTTTGCATGGAATGATAGCGAACGGCGCTAAAGGCACCATCTGCAGCGAATATCACGTCTGATTTGGCTTCAAATTCTTCTCCTGTTTGTGTGTTTTTGAGATAAGCAATTGCATTTTGAAGGTCAACTCTCAAACATTCTGTATTGTAATGTATTGTCGCTTTTCCATGTTTTTCGGCTATATCCATCATCGTAGCATTCACTTTTGCTCGTGATACCGAAAAAATAGATTGATCTTTGGTGCCGTAGGGTTGAAATGTTAATTCACCATTCAAGTCGTGCATCATTCGCCCATGCATTGGAATAGCAATTTTACGAATTTCATCTCCTACGCCAACTGCATCTAGGGCTGTCCATCCTCTAACAGAAAGCGCTAAATTGATTGATTTTCCTGCACTAATTTCGGCTTTACGTATATCTGGTCTTCTTTCAAAAATGGTGACTTTATAACCCGATTTTGCCAAATAAACGGCCCAAAGCGAACCCACTAAACCTGCACCAATGATTATCGCTTCTCTTTTCTGTGACATATTTTAAAGTCAGAGTTAAATTATATCTTGCTAACAAAGTTAAACACTAAGTGTTTTCAAATTGCGATTAATGATCCTTTTTTAAAAATTGAATATTTCTTTTCATTCCATTAAATTTTGTTCGCTTTAACGGACTTTTACCAAAAAGACCATTGAAGGTATCTTCGGTAAGTTGCTCCCAATCTTGAGCACTTAAATTCAAAAATTCTGGATGGGGCTCAAAGGCCTTTTCTTCATGTGCTTTAGAAAAGCGGTTCCAAGGGCATATATCTTGACAAATATCACAGCCAAAAGCCCAATTTTCCATTTTACCTTTAAATGCCGATGGCAAATCGGCATCTTTAAGCTCTATAGTTAGATAAGAAATGCATTTGCGGCTATCGATAACATAAGGAGTCGATAATGCATCTGTTGGGCAAGCGTCTATGCAACGCGTACAAGTTCCGCAGTAGTCTTTGATTGGCCCATCTGGTGATATTTCTAAATCAACAAATAATTCAGCTATAAAAAAGAAACTGCCATTTTGTGGCTGTATTAAGTTGGTGTTTTTTCCTATCCAACCAAGCCCGGATTTTTTTGCCCAAACTTTATCCATAACCGGGGCTGAATCTACGAAAGCCCTTCCTTGGATATTACCTATATGCTCACGTAATTCAGTGAGCAAGGAATTTAATTTTTCTTTAATTACAAAATGGTAATCTTTACCGTAAGCATATTTTGCGATGAGGGGTGCATTTGGATCTTCTTGCGTTTTATTTGGAAAATAATTGAGCAATAAGGAGATAATGGTTTTGGTACCCGGTTCAAGTTTTCGCGGATCTAGTCTTTTGTCAAAATGATTGGCCATATAGGCCATTTTACCATTGTAATTATCCGAGAGCCATTGCTCTAATCTCGGTGCTTCTTCATTGAGGAAGTTGGCGCTTGAAAAACCAACATGGAAAAATCCAAGACCCTTGGCTTTTTCTATTATAAGCGCTCTATAAGCATCATGTTTCATTTTAAAAAAGACCTCCCTGGCCCCATCCTAGATCTTTTCCGAGGTGCTTATAACTTTTTTCTGTTGCCTTTCGACCTCTAGGCGTACGCATTAAAAATCCTTCTTGAATTAAAAAGGGCTCATAAACTTCTTCTAAGGTTCCGGCATTTTCTCCAATGGCTGTTGCTATCGTGGTTAACCCCACTGGGCCACCATTAAATTTATCAATTAGCACTTTTAATATCCGGATATCCATTTCATCGAGTCCGTTCTCATCAACATTTAAGGCCTTGAGAGCGATCTCAGTAATTTGATCATCAATTAGGCCGGAGCCCTTTATTTGAGCAAAATCTCTTACCCTGCGCAATAGGGCATTGGCAATACGAGGAGTTCCGCGACTCCGACTTGCAATTTTATGTGCGGCACTTACAATTATTCCAATATCTAACAATTGAGCAGATCTTTCCACGATAGCCGTTAGTGTTTCTGCATCATAATATTCCAAGCGTGCATTAATACCAAAACGGGCTCTAAGTGGTGAGGTTAAAAGTCCTGAGCGCGTAGTTGCACCAATCAATGTAAATGGATTTAAATTAATCTGAATACTGCGGGCATTTGCTCCGGAATCTAGCATGATATCAATAACGTAATCTTCCATTGCCGAATACAAGTATTCTTCAATTACAGGGCTCAAACGATGAATTTCATCAATGAACAAGACGTCCCCTTCTCCCAAATTTGTCAATAAACCTGCTAAGTCACCTGCTTTATCTAGCACTGGCCCCGAGGTCACCTTAAATCCCACTCCTAGTTCATTGGCAATAATATTTGCCAAGGTGGTTTTACCAAGTCCGGGGGGTCCGTGTAACAAAACATGATCGAGAGGTTCTCTGCGTAATTGAGCAGCACGCACAAATATTTCGAGATTTTCGACTACAGCAGGCTGACCAGCAAAATCCTTCAATGATTTGGGGCGTAATACCTTATCAATTTCTTGATCGTGTTGAGCTTCGCTTTCTTCTCTGTAATCAAATGCATTTTCCATCACTTACAAAAATAACAATTTGTACTTGCTTATTGCCACGCTTTTAGCAATTGACTCAAGTCTTTAAAATGATAGTCAGCAACATGTAGTTTTGGATTTACATGATGAGTTTTTTCTGGTATACAACAAACTTTCATTTGGGCAGCCAAACCTGCAATAACTCCATTTAAGGAGTCTTCAATTACAAGACAACGATGCGTAGCAACTTGCAACTCACTAGCAACTTTAATGTAGACGCCTGGGTGTGGTTTACCAAAGGGTTCATATTCTGCTGAATAAGCAAAGTCAAAATAGTGTTCAATCTGAAGTGCTTTGAGTACGGTTTGTATTAAACGATTTGAAGATGAGGTTGCTAAACCAATTTTTTTCTGCTCTTTTTTTAAAAAATATAGTGTATCAATTACTCCAGTGAGCGGCACAGGATGGGCAAGAATTAATTGGGTTAATTTGTCAATAATTTGGCTTTCAACAATTTTTAAATCAGATAAATTCCATTGTTGATCTTCATTCCAAAACTCAATGACATGGTCTATTCTCAATCCAACCGTTCTTTGAAAATCTTTTGCTTTAAGTTTTGAGCCGTATTGACTAAAAACATGATCCATTGCAATTTTCCAAAGGGGTTCCGAATCAATTAGTACCCCATCCATATCGAAAATAACCGCATCAATCGAGGAAAGTTTTGGATAATTATTTTTCATTGTAATTAAACAAACGAATTGTTTCAATTTTACGCTGACTAACCTTTTCAACCCTTAAATGGATTGGGCCGAGTTGGATTTCATCTCCATCTTGGGGAAGCCGTTCGAGTTTGGCAAGTATCAAACCTGCAAGGGTATCATATGATTCTGATTCAGGTAAGCCAAAACCATATTGCGAATTGAGATAGTCGATATCTATGCGCGCTGAAAATAGAAATTCGTTCTTTTCGCATTGCTCTTCAAGGAGCGCTTCTTTGTCGTGTTCGTCCTGAATTTCTCCAAATATTTCTTCAATTACATCCTCAAGGGTTACTATTCCTGCGGTTCCTCCGTACTCGTCTGTTACCACTGCAAAATTCCCTACTTGGTTGGAAAATTTTGCAAGGAGTTCTTTGCCGCTCATTACCGTTGGGACAAAAGATATAGGTTTTAAAATTTGTTTTATTGATTCTGGTTTTTGGAATAAATCAAATGAATGGATATAACCGATAATATTATCTATATCTTCTCTATATATGATGAGTTTCGAAAGCCCTTTACTTGTCATAAGTTGCTTGGCATCGTCAATAGGGTCTTGAATGTCTACGCCAATTATTTCGGGTCTTGGGATCATGCAATCTCTCGCTTTAACCTTAGAAAAATCTAAGGCGTTCCTTAACATAAGCATATCGTTTCCCAATTCTTTTTCTTGGTTTAAATTTGCACTGAGTTCATCAACATAATTTTCTAAGTCTATTTTAGAAAATACGCGTTGTTTCTCTTGCTCTCCTCCCAAAATTCTCAAGAAGCCATTACTTAAAAGCATTATAATTTGTGACGGAATAAAAAGGAGTATATAAAAAAATAAGAGCGGGAATAAGCCTAATTCAAGAGCTTTGTTTGCATTGAGCTGTACAATGGCTTTAGGTAAAAACTCTGCTGTAATTAATACCAATAAAGTAGACAAAATGGTCTGTGTAATTAATACTAACCCTTGATCATGAATCCCTATTTGATTTAGAATAGGCTCGAGCACATTGGCTGCAGAAATTCCATATACCACAAGTGCAATATTGTTGCCCAACAACAAAAAAGCAATCATGTTACTTTCTTTTCGATAAAAAAGGGCCAAGATTTTTGAACGAATTGAATTGTTTTTGGTTAAGACTTCAATGCGCAAACGGTTGGCCGAAATATAGGCCAATTCCATTGCTGAGAAGAAGGCAGAACATAAAAGGGCACATAATATAAAAATAAGTTGGTAATCCATATACTATTTATCTAATACATCTTTACCGATATCCGTTCTATAATATGCATCTTGAAAACTAATTTTAGTAATGGATTCATAGCTGCGCTCTAATGCCATTTGCAGATTTTTTCCGTAAGAGGTTACGGCTAAAACACGTCCTCCATTAGAAACAACTGATGGTCCATCAGAAAGGGTTGCGGCATGAAAAACCAAACTTTCGGTAATACTATTTAACCCATAAATAGTTTCGCCTTTATTGTACGCTTCTGGATAACCGCCTGCCACCATCATAATTGTTGCAGCACTCTTGTCATGAAATTGTATATCTCGCTCAGAGAGCGTATGTGTTGCAACTCCTTCAAATAAATCAAGTATATCGCTTTTTATGCGGGGCATCACAACCTCTGTTTCTGGGTCGCCCATTCGACAATTATATTCAATGACGTATGGATCACCTTTAACATTTATTAGACCAAAAAATACAAATCCTTCATAAGTTATATTTTCTGCCTTAAGTCCTTTTATCGTAGGAATAACAATCCTATTGAGTACTTTGTCCATGAATGCGGCATCTGCAAATGGCACTGGAGAAATGGCACCCATGCCACCTGTGTTAAGACCTGTGTCGCCTTCTCCAATTCTCTTGTAATCTTTTGCCTCTGGAAGTAACTTAAATGATTCACCATCAGTAATGGCAAAAACCGAAAGTTCTAAGCCATCAAGAAATTGTTCAATGACGACCCTTGAACTGGCTTGCCCAAATTTTGAACCTAGAAGCATTTCTTCGAGTTCCTTTTTGGCCTGATTTAAATCATCAATAATTAAAACTCCCTTTCCCGCCGCCAATCCGTCTGCTTTAAGTACATATGGCCCTTTCATAGCATCTAAAAAACGCAATCCTTCGGTGAGGGTGTTAGCTTCAAAAGTTGCATATTTTGCCGTCGGTATTCGATGTCGCGACATAAATGCTTTGGCAAAGTCTTTACTCCCTTCTAATTGGGCTCCTTCTTTACTTGGCCCAATAAGACTTATATTTTTTAGCTGGGTATCATTTTTAAAGAAATCATAAATCCCCATAACCAAAGGTTCTTCAGGGCCCACGACTACCATGTTGATCTGATTCTGCAATACAACATTTTTAATCGATTCAAAGTCGTTAACTTGAATATTTAAGTTTTTTCCCAATTTCTTTGTTCCAGCATTACCCGGAGCAATAAATAGCTCATCGAGAATTGAGCTTTGAGAAATTTTCCAAGCGATGGCATGTTCGCGCCCTCCTGAACCTAGCAATAATACTCTCATGAACAATGCGCTAAAATAGATTCAAAAATATGTAGTCCGTGAAGATTATTTAAAAGCGGGTCTGCTGCTCTTTCAGGATGTGGCATCATGCCGAAGACATTTTTTGTTTTATTGGTAATACCCGCAATATCTAATAAAGACCCGTTGGGGTTTGCATCATCTGCGTTTTCACCATTAGCCGAGCAATAGGTGAAAAGTATTTGGTCATTTTCTTGAAGTGATTGAAGTGTTGCAGGGTCAGCGTAATAACGGCCTTCTCCATGGGCAATTGGAATTTGATAAGCCTTTTGATTATCAAGACTTCTCGATGGAGCAGCACTTTTACTTACGGGTTTCAGAAAAACATTTTTACATATAAACTTCTGGGACACATTGTGCAACAAAGCTCCTTGAAGCAATCCTGCTTCAGTTAGAATTTGAAATCCATTGCATATGCCTAGTACATATCCGCCATTTTTTGCATGCGCAATTATGGATTCCATAATGGGAGAAAATTTGGCGATAGCACCTGAACGCAAATAATCGCCATATGAAAAACCACCAGGAAGCACAATGAATTGTGCATCTTTTAGGTCGGTGTCTTTATGCCAAAGTTCAACTACTTCTTGCCCCATTAAATCTCTCAAAACATAGACCATATCTTGGTCACAGTTTGATCCTGGAAAAGTTACTACGCCAAATTTCATATAAGAATTTATGTGGGTTCAAAATTAATAAAAGTCTATGCTCAAAAGTAAAACAACATGTATTTAAACAAAGAAAATGACAATAAAATATAAAAGAAAAGGTGAGAGCTTACCCCTAAGCTACTACTAAGCAAGGCATAAGTAAAATAAAATGAAAATGGAATTGAAATTAAACTTAATAGAGTAGTATCACCCCCCCAAAAAAATGTTAAACTACCCAATAATACAATGTAGAACATGAATATTGTGAGTAATTGTGTTTGCTTTTTAAGACGTAGTGAAGCCTTTGCAAGCCGAGCACGCAAACCTGCAATACTAAAAAATAGCATTAACAATAAAAAGGCTAAGATTGAAACTTCCTTCCAATTAGCATCGTAGTATTTGTTTGACAACACATTTAACGTAGCTAAATTTGAACCTGTTAAATAACTTGTAGCCCAATAAAAACCCATAGGCAGAAAGAAACCAACAATCAATAGGATTAATTCTCTAAGGTGAAACCCACGTGCATTAACTAATAAAAGGAGCACAATGGGAAGTAGAAAAAAATACTTTGGTTCAAAAAATAGACTTAATCCAAAAATAACACCTGCATTAAATGCTGGTTTTTTGGCACTTTGTTGGGGTTTAATGCCAATAAGTATCCATAATCCTAGAATACAAAATAAATGAGCAACAAAGAGCCAGCTTGAAGCACCCCAATGTTGAAAAAAGCTTGAAATTATTATGTATAACAAGCTTATCATGAAGGTGTTTTTTTCTAAAAATTCATTGCTGTTGAAGACCCAATTGAGTAGTACAGCATTCACTAAGATCATTACAATGTGGGCGCCGCTTTGCACCCAAGAAATGGAAGAAAAAAAAGGTAAAATGAGACTAGATTGTTCAGCTTTTCCAAAAGGGAAGTCCATACCAAGATTATCTCCTAGTATATATAGAGATAATACAAATGGTAAAAACAAGAGTACCCAAACGCGATTATTTAAAAACAAACGAATCACCATCAAAACTACCCATTATGAAGTTGATTTTTTTAAAGTTGTGAATAAGTTGGCCTGATTGTTTAAAAAGAATAAATCAATGGATTAATTCTTGTGATTGAGGTTCAGAAAAAACTAAAAAATAATATATTTGCGTTCTACTTTTTTGAAAACCGCACCATATGCAAAAGCCTAATATAAGATACTCCGATGCAGACCTTGCCGAGTTCAAGTCACTGATTATGGATAAATTAAAAGAAGCCAATGAAGATTTAATGCTTTTAAAGGGCTCCTTATCTCATTCCGATGATCATGGTACCGATGATACAGGTCGAACCTTTAACATGATGGAAGATGGATCTGAAACCCTTTCTCGTGAAGAAGTTGCTCAATTAGCTGCACGTCAAGAGAAGTTTATTCAGAGTCTCAATAATGCGCTGATGCGCATTGAAAATAAAACCTATGGTATTTGCCGGGTAACTGGAATGCTCATCCCCAAAGAGCGTCTGCGTTTAGTTCCTCATGCCACAATGAGCATTGATGCTAAAAATGCGCAAAAATAAAGCGTGAAAAAACAAGTCATCCTTTGCATTTTATTGGTCGGAATACTTTTAATAATAGACCAATGGATCAAACTTACTATAAAAACTCAATTTTTCCCTGGAGAGTCAAAACCAATTTTTGGTAATTGGTTTATACTTCACTACACCGAAAATCCAGGTATGGCTTTTGGACAAACTTTTGGTTCAAGTATTTGGGCCAAATTGTCACTTAGCTTGTTTAGAATTGTTGCCATAGTGTTGATAATTCGATATCTCATCAAGCAAATTAGATTGGGAACCTCTATTGAATTTTTACTTGTTGTATCGCTGGTGTTGGCAGGTGCCTCGGGAAATTTATTCGATTCAATGTTCTACGATTTGCTTTTTAATGTAGATCCCTGTATCTCTTTTAATCATATGATAGGCAGTGGAAACAATGCGTTTTGTTCTAACGGTCATTTTACATATGCTGTTGAATTAAGGCATCAAGGATTTTTATTTGGTAATGTTGTAGATATGTTTCAATTTAACGTGCGTTGGCCTTCCTGGACACCGCTTATAGGCGGATCAGAAGTTTTTCCAGCAATTTGGAATTGGGCAGATGCCTGTATATCTGTGGGCTTGATATGGGCAATTATTCGCCAACGTAAATTTTTCCCAAAGAAAAAAAACGAAGTTAAAGAGACAGATTAAAAATTCCATTTCATACTGCGGTCGTCGAGTACTGCAAATGAAATTTTCCATGCTGTACTTGGAGCAATTTGATTACCATCCGAAACCACTCCATAGATTCCAATACGCAATCTTCGTCTGCTCATTTTGAAATTTCTTTCCAAGCCTCCTAACAATTCATAGTGTTGCCATTCATGTTCTTTGATATACATCGCTCCACCGCCGATTACTAATCCTATACGTGTTTTTTTAAAGTATGGAATTTTATTGAGAATTGCGCCGTTGTCGTGATGCAGATAGTGCGCCTGCATGACATAGTCCGTTGTTCTTAAAGTGGTATCAAATCCTTGGAAGGAATACAGTGGATTAGAAAACCAAATGGGATCACTTCGTCTTTGAAATTTATAATCTGGTTCATAAATTGCCCTCGCACTAATAAATTTACCCACAGCAATTCTATATGCCGAAGTACCGATTGTTCCTATTTTGAAATTTTGATTCATTTCAAATTGCATGTAAAAATGGTCAACAGAACTATTAAATAATTTAGGAAGCCCACGTTCAATGTTGAATGAAAATGTAGGATATGCCGAGCCAAGAATTACTTTTCGATAGGGTTCGCGCATGTAGCGTTGTTTTGGCGTGTAGGAAGCACCAAAATTGATAATATAAGCATCATATGGATCAAATGCCAATGGTTCATTATTTGGTAAAGATTGATCTAATTCGTTTAAAAATTCGTATCCTTCAATACTTCTTCTTTTTGTATATTGGGAATTAACAGAGGCATAAAATCCGTTGAATAATTCATAGCTCAAATTAATATTGAACTTAGTAGATTCAAAAAAGTTTTCTCTTTTATAGATTTGTGAAATTGCATCATATCCTCTAATTACATCAAAGTCATGATTGAGGGCAACACGTAAAAATCCAAAATGAAATGGATCGAATCGATATTTCCACCATGTATCTCCTTTAATATCACCGTTTAAAAGGCCATAAGATACCCTAGAATAAGAATCAAGGGTGCGTTCATCTTTCCATTTTTTAAAATAGTCAAAACTTGGGGCTATTCTAGGGCCAGCAATATATACAGGTTGAATAAGAGAAGCTAAAGATCCAATTGTCCATTGTTCCTTTTTCTCCCTGTTTCTATGATCAATTCCAAACCACAATACTTTTAGCGCAGTTACTTTATTAAATACGGCATCAATGCTATCGAGGTATTCTTTGCGGTTCAAGTAATCAGTGATGGAATCTTTAGCTCTAATGAATTTTATTTCTTCATCAGTAAGCGCAATAGCCCTTTTTGTCTCCCAATAACTACTGTCGCGGTCATAGGCTTCTTGAGTGGTGATGGCAAGTTCTGAATTGAAGTATTTTTTAGAAAAGTTTGGAACAAAATTATAATTAGAATAAATGGCCTCTGTTTTACATTCACTTACTTCATTCTTATATTTAACACCATAGGTTAATAATTGATTTTGCAACACACAGAGTGTATCGCCTTGGATGGTATAATCTTGTTGAATTCTAAAATAATCATAAATAAGTAAGTTGCCTTTGTTCATCGTTAGATCCAACTTCTGGATCAGCCAAAGACTGTCAATTACCCAAATGTAGCCTTCGAGTGTAGAGGTCGCAGTGTTTCGAGGCGTAATTTTTATTTTAGAAATAAGCTGTCCATTTTCTTCATATTTCTCCTCAAATTTATATTTGTAAGCGACAATTCCCGGAACCGAAATTGGTGAGCTAATTGGGGTTTGATGCAAATCATCTAGATGCAATAAATTTTCGAAGAAATTAAAATTTGATTTTACAGTAGTTGTATAATATAATTGTGAAATATCACCTAAAGCTTTATATGCATTGCGAATCTCTTTAACTTGATTCGGTGGAGCAAAGGCCCGATGCATTTCTACCTCGGCCATTTGGAGTTTATTTACCCATTCAGGAACTTTTGGCCCATCCAATTGAGGGTCATCATCGGTTTTTTGATTTTTATTTTTTGTCTGTTGGGTTTGTTCTCTTTGTTCTGTTGCCTTGATGTATACATCAACTTCATGCGCATAGGCCCATTGATTTATTTGGTCTTTGTGGGCAACAACTTTTAGGATTTTATCTCTCCCAACATTGTATTTTTTTGCACTTACCTTGATATCTTGAACCTCCGTGACTTTCATGGCAAAAAGTTGTATATCTTTTTTGGTATCTGCATCGCGCATTCCAAGATATGCCTCTCTGTCTTGGTAGCCATCTGCACTGAATACAAGATAGTATTCACCAGGATTTAAATACATCTGGTAGTAACCATTTTGGTCTGCTATGGTGCGTAATTCTGAGGCGTTTTTTACGAAAATCTCTGCACCCGCAAGAGGAATCTGTTGTTCATTGGTTATTATTCCACTCAGCATGCGTTGCCCTTGTAGAACATTGGCAAGAATTAGAATGAATGAAAGTGCGCAAAATCTCACTTTAAAGGCCCTTTAAAAAGCAAATCGTTACTTGGAGTTTTCCTTTTGTTGCGATGCCATTTCTTGTAAATGCCTTTGCATACGTTTCATCATCCATTTTTTAACTCCGTACATGAGCAGCGCAATAATCGGTATTACATAATAAGCCAACCATGTTGAAGCTCCTTCAGTTATAATTTTATAGCTTATGGCTAAAAAACTTACCACAGCAATGAGAAGCCACAGATAGCCTGAAAGTTGATTGTATCGACTTATAAAATCTTTATTTGCCATAATTATTGAATCATTTGGTTTTTATCTAATTGCCAAGAACCAACAGGTTCTAATACGACATAACTACTAAAATCTTGTTTGGTACGAATTCCTTTACCAAAAAGCTTCCCTTTCGGGGATCTTACAATAATGGCAGATTTTGTGTAAATGCTGCTGTCTTTTTGGTCCCAATATAAAACTTCTGTCTCCAGCGTTTGTTGCTTTTTAATATTGAACAACCGCACAGAATCTTTTACCATGAGTTGCCCGGTCTTATAATTAATTTCCCCGTAAAGGGCACTTAGGGTAGATACAACTGTTCCCTTTTCATTGAAAAAATAAACTTTCAGACTGTCTTTGATTTTTGTGAGTTGGGCGTTATTTCTATAAGTTTCGGCTATGGCTGCATGAATTTCAACCCTAGCAAATCCATCTTCACTATAAGTTAAAACTAAATCCTTTGTACTTTCCGTAGGTGCGTCTGCCTGAAAACTTATCCGCTGTACTAAGGCCACATCATTTTGACAAGCAAATAATCCCATAATGGCTAAAACAATTAATAGATTTTGATTAAAAGTTGCCATTAGTCTAGTTGACGCTTTCTGAACCATTTTTCAAAATTGGAAGGAGCCATAATTATACTAAATCTTGCGCCAATAAATTTCTCATTCCAAATTCCACTATCAATGCTTCGTTGACCAAAAGTTAAACCGACATGAATCGAAGATAAGGAGACTTGTGCTAACAATGGAAATCCGAATCCTAGGGTAAATGCCTGTTCATTGTATTGAACATTATTGTTAGTATATGGCAATGATTGTTGGTAGTAGCCTAAGCGATAGCTAATTTTTTCGAATCCTTTTAAAGTAGCAATATTTTCTATGACATTAATTTCTGGTTGATATTCCATCCCAAAACTCATGCGCATGTATTCTTTTTGATTGAATCCGGTTAAGAGGTCTTGATTTTGATGAAGCGCTCCAAAATTGCTCCTACTCGCATAGAGCTGTAATTGGGGGTGAAGTTCTCTGGTTTGACGTTTATATGTCGGTAATTTAATTGCATAACTCATACCGAGTTGCAGACTTTCAGTAAGTTGTGCTGAGAATTTTTCATTTGTAACTTGAATGGTGTCAAAGGTGCTCGGGACACCGATAGTGGCAGAACTGTAGAGCTCTTTTTGGTAATTTGCGTCTAAGGTAAGATTGGGCTGATAAACAGCGCTTAATTTTATGCTGTGATTTTTACCTAGTTGTTGGTAAAAATAAGATCCAATTTCTGTGTAAAATGATCTTAAAATCAATGAATTGCGCTCTAAACCTCCAGCGTTTGTTGTGCCTGTAAGAAGCTCAGAAATTCGTTCATTAGTGAGTGTTCCAAATAAATAAGAGGCATTGGCCCCGATTGCTAATTGCGTATGGGGTTTTTCTATAATTCCGAATGAATATCCCAGGTATAGATCTTGAATTGCGCCCCTACCATTATAGAGATAATACAGAGAGTCTAGTCCAGTAAAAATAGTTTCAGAAATTTCATATCCACGGGCACTAAAAGGTCTTAATCCAAAAGACATGCCCATCTGCTCGCGAATTTTAAATCCGAGTGTAAATTGCTCGACCATTGGGGTTGCAGCAAATTGAGCGGTGTTGGCATTGCTATACCAAGATTGACGAGAGTGCAAACTAACACAATAAAGAGTAGCTCCTTTACTCAATCTATTGTATGTAGCCGGGTTGTAGTGATTGAGAATAGAAGAATCAAAAACATTGATTGTATTTTTTCCCAAAGCATCAAAAATACCATGACCGCGTGCACTCATTTCACCCAGACCATAAAAGCTTGCTGGTTCGGAGGTAATAGACTGGGCACTTAATTGAAAGAGGGCGCCAAGTGCGTATAGGAAGGAAAAGAATTTAGTCATTGGCAAGGTAAAGCGTGTATAAGCCTTCAAGGGTTAATTTTTCGTGTACAAAGATGCCATTTTTTTGTCCTAAATCAAAATACTTTGCATCCCCTCCAGTTAGGTAGGTTACTAATTTTGGATATGTTTTTTGATATGTTGCTAACATGCCTTCAATTTCCTTTTGCCATCCTAATAGTGTTCCAATTTTTAAAGATTCTTCACTTGTTGAACCAATTAAATTAGTAATAGGCGAGATTTCAATTTCATTCAATTTTGCCGTAAAGTGCGCCATGGCGCGAGCACGCATTTTTAAACCAGGAGAAATTGATCCACCTAAATATTGATTCTCAGAATTTAAAAAATCAAACTTGATACAAGTGCCCAAATCAATGGCAAGCCTCGGTAAGCCTTTATTTGTTGTTGCCAAAAATGTGGCATTACACAAGCGATCTATTCCTAAGGTTTGTGGCGTTTGGTAAGCCATTTTAAATGGTAGACTATTCATGCTTGTGATCTCTTTAACCTGCGAAAAGTGTTTTTTGATTTTCAATAGCAGGCTTGCATTAATTACAGACGAGCACGCGATTGGGATGTTACTATCAAAATTTTTTAGATCAAATTGCTGGGCATCGAAGCGCTCAACTTGCTCAATTACATGGCCTTGCACTAAGGCAATTTTGATTTGAGAATTGCCCGCATCGAGTAGGTAAACCTTTTTGGCCTCAGTCATATTCAAAATTAAGGAGCTTTTTTGAACTTTTTTGATTTTGCTCTTGTGTAAAACACTAAAATTGTCGTAAATTTGCATCCACCAAGAGCTGGTACCTTAGCTCAGTTGGTAGAGCAAAGGACTGAAAATCCTTGTGTCCCTGGTTCGATTCCTGGAGGTACCACTACCAAAAACCCCGAAGCTTCTTCGGGGTTTTTTTGTTTAAAAAAATTAATGATTTTACTCCCCATTCACCAAATGAATAAACCCATGCTTGTCTATTTGAGTACCGCCAAGCATTTCGCCTCTTAGGCGGTAAAAGAAAACGCCATCGGTGTGTATTTGGCCATTGAAGTCATAGCCGTCCCAAACTGCTACGCCAGTTTGGTCTTTTAATTCATAAACTAAATTGCCCCATCGGTTCAAAATTTGAATATCGTAGGTTTTAAAAGAAGGGTAGGGCAGCACCACTAAATCATTGACTCCATCTCCATTTGGCGTAAACACATTGGGCACCCATATATCTGGGTCTGAAACATAGATGGTAATAAAAGCAGTATCTATACAGCCGAGGTTATCTGTAATGACAAGGGCAATATCTTGCGGCCCGCCTTGGGGGAAGGCAATACTTTGGCCAGTACTTTGAAAAAATAAATTACTGCTATCGGCAAAAATCCAAGTCCATGTCGAAATAGGGTTTAAGCTGGTGCTCGCATCTGTGAGTTGCACTACCTGATTGATATTGGCATAAATTGGATTGGCTAGAATTTGCGCATCGAGCCCACTTATATTGGCTGTGATAGGGTCGAGAACATACAAAATCTGACAACCTGCGGTGTCGTAAACAGTAACGCTCGGGTTGTAGGTGCCGGTATTGGGGTAAAAATAAGGAAAGCTTAGGCTGTCTGCTATCCAAATGCCATTGCCAAGATCCCAACTTACAGAATCTATGTTTGCTGGGTTTTCAATAGTGAAAAGCGCGCCTTGAGCACATATGGTATTGTCCTGAATCCAGATAGGCGTTCCTAGAGGCCCACCAATACTCACGTAATTTTGAATCGTGGTATCGCCACTGCATCCGTATTGGTCTGTAACTTCTAGTTGTAATGTAAATGAACCGCTTGTAACCAAGGTATTGTCCGGATTTTGTAAAATCGAAGAATTGCCATTGCCAAAGGCCCAATGCCAACCAGTAATTGCTCCTAGGCCAGAGGAAGCATCCGTAAAATCGCAAAATAGGGGAGGGCAACTGTAATTGCCATTCACGTCAATTGCAGCGCCAGAAAAGGTATAGGTTGGGTTGGCATGCGGTGTAGAAATGTAAATTATTTGTGAAGTGCTGTCTAGGCAATTATTGCTATCGGCCACCACCAAGGCCAATTGAAAAGTAGAGTACAAACCAGTATTAGAGGCCGCTTCATTGAGCAAGCAAAGACTGTCGTTCCCATTAGCAGTTCCATTGATAAACCATTGATAGCTTAAGGTGCCTTCGCCATTGCTTAAACTTGCAATCAGGCTGCTATCTAGTGCGCAAATTACGGTATCGGTGGCAATTTCTGCATAGGGTTGGGTCAAAGTGATTTGTACACTTTGCGGATTTGAAACGCAGCCATTAATATCTGTTGCAATGATTGTTGCATTGTAGGTTCCGTTGCCAATAAATGTGTGTGGAATGGCTTGGTTTACATTATTGGTTGATAGTGTAGAATTATCGTCAGAAAATGTGGTTGAAAACAAAGCCAATGGCAATCCGTTGGTGATACTATAGCTTGTATTGGTAAAACTGACTGCAAAAGGCGAACAACCGGCATAGCTTGGGGCAATAATACCCGCTACAGGCTTATTGGCAACAAATATCTGCTGAGTACTCGTAGAAGTGCAACCTGCTGTATTAAAAACGAGTAGGCTAATATTGTATAATCCGCTGGCCGGATAAACATAATTCACATTTGGCCCGTTGTGAATTTGCTGCCCATTCCCAAAACCATAATACCAGTCGTTGATTGGATGTCCTGACCAAGTTGAACTTGTACTGGTTAAAAAAATGGCATCTCCTTTACAGATGGTGTCGTCGGGAAGCAAGAAATTTGACTGCAATTGAGAAATAGTTACGGCAAGCGTTAAACTATCGGAACACCCCGTCGTGTAATTATGTACTACTTGTTCAATCTGAAACGTGCCATAATCGTTGTATGCGTGTGAGGTATTTCCGCCGTTAGGTACATCCAATTGCGCATTATTAAAATATGTATTTGGTGAGCCGTCATTCCATTCGTAATGCAAGGCAACACTGTCTGTAAGTTCACCCTCGATTGCGGTATTGATAAAATCAAAAGAAACAGGAAAACTACTTGGATTACAAACCAAAGTAGTATTCGGACCAAACATAGAAATTGGTGCCAAAACATATAATACAGAATCCTTTGTCAGAGAGTCTATGCAACCTCTAAAATCAATATACAGCGTTACATCTACCCAACCAGTATCTTGAGAAAATTGAAAGGTTGGATCATCTTGAACGCTGATTCCCTGTGAGAAATCCCATAAATAGGTTATTTCTGTGCTATCATAGGGCACAGAAATATAAAACTCCGATTCAAATTCAACATCTGTGTTGGCACATGTTATGTTAGGGTCCCAACTAAATTCTATAGAATCGATACTGCCAACAGTAATATAAGGTGTTTTTTCTATAGTGTCTGTGCAGCCCGAGGCCGTAGTGATGATTAAAGATACATCGTAAAGCCCAACACCATAAGTTTGCAGTGGTGGCACTTGGCCATTATAGGTTTGTCCATTACCAAAATTCCATTGCCAAGAAACTATTGGGTTACTCGGCGTAACAGAAGTATCTATGAATTGGACACTAAAAGGTGCACAAGCTCCAGTATCGAGGGCAAAGAATCCAGCTTCTACAGGCGTCATTTCTATGTAATCTTGAAGAGTTTGTGTTCCTCCACAACCCGCACTTGAACTATAGGTTACACTTACGTCATACAGCCCGCTTTGTTGATAAATATGTGGAGGTGGATTTGTTCCATTATAGGTCTGGCCATCGCCAAAATCCCACACGTAGGTGCCACTTTGGTTTGTTGTATTGAAGAATTGTATGCTCCCGGGAGCGCAATTTGCAGTCGGGTTGGCATAAAAAGAGGGAATCGTATTGGCTTGAATTACGATTTGTTGGGATGTACTTGCTGTACAACCAGAGTTGGTATTTTGTGAAGTAAGATTTATGGTGTAAGTTCCGGGTGAATTATAGGTCACACTTGGGTTTTCAGCATTGCTTTGCCCAGCCACCCCAAAATTCCAATTCCAAACATTTGCACCGGCAGTAGAGTTGTCTTCAATAGCCACAGGCTGCCCTACGCAACCAACACTAGGCGCTGTAATTCCTGCCTGAAAATTTGAAACAACTATGGCTTGGGTTTGGCTATTTACGCATCCCGTTATGGTGTTGGTAACAGTCAGCGCTACTTGAAACGTTCCTTGATTGTTATATGTAATATTTGCAGGATTGTAAAGGCTTGATGTTTGACCATTGCCGAAATTCCAAGCATGGGTAAAATTTGCACCTTGTGATGACGCGTTGTTGAAACTCAAAGTTAGAGGCACTGTACAACCTAGTCCGTTTGCACTAAAACTTATATTTGGCAATGGGTTTACAGTTATATAGGCAGGCTTTATTTCGGCATCTGCAACTCCATTGGCGTTGGTTGCTACCAAAGTAATAGTAAAGGTTCCAGACGTACTAAAAGCGTGGTTGGCGTTGGTTGTGGTAGCGGAATTGCCATCGCCAAAATCCCATTGGTACGACGCAATTGCTGAACCCCCATTTGAATTAGATATATTGGTAAAAGAAACTGTTTCTCCTACGCACACAACAAGCGGGTTGGCAGTAAAATTGGCTATTGGTCCTTGAGCAAAATAGTGCTGCATCAAAAAAAGGATTGGTACCAATAAATAGAGCAGCCTTTGGGTCATTATATTAAATACGTAAAAAATGCGCTAAAAGTTGCTTTAAAGCATTATCTGCAAAGTATTATCTAGATTTCAAAGAATCTGGAAAATTAATTTCCATTGCAGGGAAGTAAACATGGCCCAAAATAAGCGGATTGAATACAAAATATTGACACCGCACTAAATCGCCGTCTGGTAATTGGCACCAAAACGAATTCATGTCCATATTTACAAGTTGTCCAAATTCATTGCGCTGCTCTTCTTTACTCTTTATGCGAAATAGTTTTAGTGGTATGCTTTCATATTTGGTTTTGACTTCAAAAAAACAAAAAGGTTGACTATGTTTTACACTGTCTACTTGTTTTTTAGATAGAGAAAAATTTTTCTGTTCGAAATGTATTTTTTGAAAACCTTGTAAATATCTATAGATGTTGGTGGTGTCAATACTTATTAATTTTTGACCATTCTGTGTAACTGCATATTTATTTGCGAGTCTTTGAATTTCAAAATTTCTATAGGATTCTTGATAAAATCGTGCTTTTACTCCAATGATATCTTCCAATTGAAGGGCCATAATTTCGGTACAAGCCCATTGACGCGGATCGGCAAAAAATCTTGGATCAATTAGGCCGTTCAAACCAGCAATTTTCATCATCACTGGTGCACTGCTTTTACCATCATCTGCTGTTTCCAATAACATGATTTGTCCGTAATGATCTGAGGTTGCAGGACCTAAATACCAGGTTTTTGTCCAATCACCATCCTGAAAAATCTCTACTTTGATATGAGAGGTTGCCATTAATTCGGTAAATCGCTTCTCCGATTTTTGAGGTAAATAACCTTTAAACTCAATTTTATTTAGGGCTTCTAAAATTAGCGATACATTCGTTTGAGAAATACAACCACCCCCGGCATCTGTCCATTTTTTACCTTTCTTATGAATTGAGAATTGTTGGCCAAATGCATCGGTGATAATTATTTTTGAAACACTCGTCGTATCTTCAATTTTGAAATTAAATGCCCTTGCATCAGATGCTTTTTGGCTGCCTTGTAAATCAATAGCCCACCAAGCAAGAGCTCCTAATAAAAGAATTAATAATCCAAGGATGAGCACTTTTTTTTTCATCATTAAGAAATTAACGTGAATATTTTTTTAAACGTATTCGATTCATTATAAAGGCAAGAGTTAACATGAGTGCCATGGGAACCAACATATTGATACTTTTGTAAAATAAAGAGGAAGTCTTGATCTTTTCTTTATCTATTTCTTTAATATCTATCTGACGGCTACGAATATCTAAAACTGAATTGTCGCCCATCATATAATCTACCATGTTTTGAAATAATTCTTGATTGCCTAAAATTATTGGTATACGCCTTTGGTATAGTTCGGCATCGATTTTAAGTTCATTTATGGCAATTGGTCTGTAGAGGTAATTATCAATTTTTTTTGGATCTAAAATGGAGTCATAAGAATTTCGAATAAATGAGCCATTTCCTACCACTAATACTTTTGTTTCTTTCTGACTTTTATCAAGAAAATGGGCATCTTTATTTTCCGAAAATTCAGAAACTATTCGGTTTTTAAAATGAGACTGGTAAAAACCTTCAGAAAGGCCTGCTACGCATAATTTGTTGATAGGGTCTTCAGGATTTTCGACTAATTTTGGTGTTTTACCATAGTTGAGTGGTAATGCAAGATTGATTAAAGGTTGCAAGCCACTTGGTATAGCATTTGATGAACTCGTTAAAATTGGTGTGAGTTGTGCTTTGGGTAACTGCACAAATTCAATTTCATTGGTGTATTTTAAAGATATAGGATCTACGTTTCGTGTAATTGGATGTGCGCTGGGAGTTGCAAGAACATGAAAAAACCATGGTAAAAATGTAGTTTCAGCAAAAGGTACAATTTTGGGAGCACAATTCACGTCCAAAACATAGTTCTCTTTTATTTTTATTCCATAATCAAAAATAAGGCGATCTAAAAGCAAGTTTTTTCTTGTAGTGTGCGTCATGCCAGTAGCATTGAGGGTGTCTTCATTTAACGCCAAAGTATTTAAGAAGCACATTAACTTTCCTCCTCTCATAACAAATTGATCAATGAGATATAGGTCTTTTTGGCTGAATGGCGTTTGAGGATCGGCAATAATCAAACCATCGAATTCATCTAATGCTGCCAGGCTATCTTTTAGTTCAACGTCTTTGAGTATGTAATATGGAGCAATCAATGAACGGGCACGTATTGTTTCTGCATAACTCAACTCACCATGGCCTTGTAAAAAACCAATGAGAGGTTTACTAGTTTGTGTCAAGCGACGCATGGCTGAAAGTAAATTGTATTCTAAATTATTGAGCGCATTTTCAATAATTTCTCCCATTTGATCTAAAGCATAGGTATGCCCCGGTTGAGTTCCTGGCAAAAATTGAACAATCCCTTCTTTGGTTATGCCATTTACGCTGTAAGATAGCAAGGCACCGGGAAAAAGTAGCATTTGAGATTGTGTGCCATCTTTTTGATACGATATTTCTAATGGCATAATGCCATTTCCTCTATCATAGAGTTGTGCTCGTAGAGCATTGATTTCATCTTCAGTTCCTACGTTTGGATCTGTAAATAGAAATTCTATGCGCCTTCCTGCAATGCGTTTGAAATCTTTGAGCTTATCTTTTAGTGCATTTTGAAAATTCCTAAGTTCCGAGGGCATGTTGCCATCGAGATAGATTTGAATACTAATTCTGTTTTCAATATTTTTTTTATCACTAAGATAATTGACTGTACTTTGGGCTAAAGAATAGCGCTGATCTTTGGTCATATCGACCTTCAAATAAAGCATTGAACCAATAAAGTTGATTAAAATGAGGACTGCTGCAAGAACCACAAGTAGTGTCCAATCATAAATCCCTTTGGCAAGCTTAAAGCGCATACTTTATTTTTTTAACGATTTTAACACTGTTAACGAGGCTGCTAAAAATAAAGCATTTAGGCTTATGAAGTAAAGCAAATCGCTCGTATCGATAACCCCTTTTTTAATGGCTTCATAATGAAAAGAAATACCAATATACTTTATCAAGTAGTCCATTCCTCCAAACTGGCTGAAATTTCCAAGCAATTCAAAACCATCATAAAAAATCCAACATAAAAACATGGCTAAAATGAAAGCTACGATCTGACTTTGAGTAAGTGCCGAAGCAAACATGCCGATTGCAACAAAAGCTGCCCCAAGCATTAAAAGACCAACATATGAAGTAAAGGCCGCACCTAAATCAATATTGCCGATAGGCTTTCCTAAGTAATACATGCTAATTAAGTAGACAGTCGTAGGCAAAATGGCCACAAAAACTAGCGAAACACCGGCAAGGTATTTTGCCAAAATCATTTGGAAATCAGAGATTGGACGTGTCAATAGAAGTTCAATAGTTCCAGTTCTTCGTTCTTCAGCAATTGAGCGCATAGTGATAGCCGGAATAAGAATTAAAAATATTACCGGAGACATATTGAAAAAAGGTATCAAATCTACACTAGAACCTTCGAGCAAATTTGTGTTATACGAAAGAATCCAATGAAATAGCCCTGAAGCTATCAAATAAATAAGAATAAATACATAACCAATTACTGAACTTAGAAAACTCGATATTTCTTTTAAGTATAAGGCGCGCATAGTTTCTGTTGAGTTGTCAAAATTAACAAATATCTATAAACAAAAATTCCCGCCTTTCAGGGCGGGAATTTTAGATACACTCAATCTTTATTATGCTTGCTTGACATTTACTGCATTCAAGCCTTTACGTCCTTCTTGTATTTCAAATTCTACGACGTCATTTTCTTTGATTTTGTCTACCAAACCGGTAACATGAACAAAATATTCTTTGTTCGTGTCTTCTTCAACAATAAATCCAAAACCTTTGGATTCGTTGAAGAATTTTACATGTCCTTTACTCATTTTATTGGTTATTAATTTTGGTAAAGGTAAGCACCTAAATGACTTTTACACTATTTTTTTCAAATAAATCCATTAAAAGTTTCATTTAAGCTCCAAGCATGTGCTTTTGATGCAAACCAAGGTTTGATTTTTGGCCAGATAGATTGAAAAAGTGCTGAATGTCGATAACGCTCTAAATCTTCGATAGAATTCCATACTGAATAGGTAAAAATTACACATGGATTATTTTGATCTTGAAGCAATCGCATCCCTTGGCAGCCTTTAAATTTCGACACTTCCAATTTTACTTGTTCAAAATGATTTAAAAACAACTCTACTTTATCGGGTTCAAATGTCATTTGTACTATTCGGGTAAGCATCAGAACAAAGATTGAATGTTATCTTTAGATCCCTGTGGTACAAAATCGACATGTACCGGATCGCCAACACGCATCCCAAACAATTTACTTGCACCCCCAAATCCATTGTTTGCACCTCTATTAATGGCAATTTCAAGCAATCCAGAATTATTAAAAATAGCAACGCGCTCACCTTGAGAAACCGTATTGTAGGTCTGTGAAATTTCATCAATAAAATATTCCTTTTTATGATATTTAATCACAAACGGAATGTCTATGCCAATGCGTTCAAAATCGGTTTTGCTGATGTTAGTTATGAGATTTCCAAAGCTATCCACGTGAACGATTATTCCGCGTATTGAAAGGTTATCAATAGTTGGTTTTTGATCAAATGCACGTTTGTAAGAAGTGGAAGCGGTGGCAAAGTCTGAGATAGACACGTTATTTAATATCCTTTTTGCAAGATCTATAAAGCAGTTTTTGGTGGTAAAGCGCCATGCTTCTCGCTCTTGTTCAATAGCCGTATAAAGATAAAATTCTTCGGCAGGGTTTTCTTCTAAGAAGCTCCCAAAAAAACCATTATCATTGCATATAAAATAGTGCCCCTTGTATTTTAAAATTCCGGGTAAACTTTTTTGTTCTTGATCAAAAACGGGTTCCGAATCTACGCCAACAATGTGTATCGTTCCCTTTGGAAAATCTTCAAAGCAACATTTTAATTGAAAAGCCGCTTCAATTATATTGAACGGAGCAATTTGATGTGTAACATCAACGATATGTGCAGCAGGCAAGGATTGAAGGAGTTTTCCTTTTATAGCAGCAACGTAATGATCTTGATACCCGTTATCTGTGGTGAGCGTTATGATTTGCATGATAGAGAAGGCAACTTTGTGCTCAGAATTTTATAATTTTACCAAAAGTAATTGAAATCGCAATAAACCCTTAAAAAACGATTAAATAAATTGAGTACAGGACAGCGTCAACTCATTCTTGAGGGCCTTAATCCGGCCGAAATTTATGGCATTAACAATGCCAATCTAAAACACATAAAAAGTTTTTTTCCAAAATTAAAAGTGATCGCGAGAGGTAATGAGCTAAATGTTAGTGGCGAGGAAGATGTTATTGATGAATTTGAACGAAAGTTTAACCTTATTTTACAACACTATCATTCTTTTAATTCACTAACAGAAAATAATATTGATAATTTAATGCTTCAAGACGGTGCTAATTTACTTTCCCAAGATTACGCTTCAGAAACACTTGTTCATGCTAATGGCGGAGTGAAAATTAAAGCTCGAACTGTAAATCAAAAGAAGTTGGTTCAAGCGGTTTTAGGGTCAGATATGGTTTTCGCGGTTGGGCCTGCCGGTACCGGTAAAACCTATACTGCTGTTGCGATGGCCGTTCGTGCGCTCAAAGCCAAAGAGGTAAAGCGAATTATTTTAACGCGCCCAGCTGTAGAGGCTGGAGAGAATCTTGGATTTCTACCAGGTGATTTAAAAGAAAAACTTGACCCCTATCTAATGCCGCTTTACGATGCGCTTCGCGATATGATCCCTGCTGAAAAACTTGCCGACATGATTGAATTTGGTGTCATAGAAATTGCTCCCCTTGCATTTATGCGTGGTCGTACCCTAGACAAGGCATTTGTAATTCTCGATGAAGCACAAAATACGACCCAAATGCAAATGAAGATGTTTCTTACTAGAATGGGTATGACTGCTAAATTCGTTATTACGGGTGATATGTCTCAAATTGATTTGCCACTGCGTCAAAAGTCTGGTTTGGCGTATGCTCTTGATGTATTAAAAGATATTAGTGATATTGAAATCGTCAGATTAGGTAAATCAGATGTCATTCGCCATCGTTTAGTGAAACAAATAATAGAGGCATTTGAAGATGCTGAACAAAAAAACAAGTTGATGAAAGAGAATAAACTTTACAATCAACACAATTTAGAATTAAAATAGTTTGAAATTCAATGTACGCCCTTACAAATAATTCATTCGAGTTTATTGGAAAAACAGCCGTCTATAATGGTAAGGTGCGCGATGTTTATTCCTTGGAAAATGGTTTATTGGCCATGGTAGCAACTGATCGCATTTCGGCTTTTGATCACATTTTACCCAAAGGAATTCCTTTTAAAGGGCAAGTGCTCAATGAAGTGGCGACTATGTTTTTAAATGCAACAAAAGATATAGTACCCAATTGGCTTGTTGCAATTCCTGATCCTTCGGTTGCAATTGGCATTGCGTGCGAGCCAATAAGGGTTGAAATGGTTATTCGAGGCTATTTAGCCGGCCATGCGGCTCGTGAATATATGTTGGGAAAAAGAACCTTATGCGGAGTTCGATTACCAGATGGGCTCAAAGAAAATGACCGCCTCCCTACACCAATAATAACTCCAGCAACTAAAGCTGATGAAGGCCACGACGAGGATATTTCTAAAGAGGACATTATAGAAAAGGGCTTGGTTGATGAAGCAATATATAACCAAATGGAACAATATACCTATGCATTGTTTGAACGAGGATCCCAAATGGCTGCAGAGAGAGGACTTATATTGGTGGATACTAAGTATGAATTTGGTCTAAATAATGGCGTAGTAACACTAATTGATGAAATACATACGCCAGACTCTTCGCGCTATTTTTATGCGGATGGTTATAAAGAGCGTCAATTAAATAATGAGCCCCAAAAACAACTTTCCAAAGAATTTGTACGACAATGGCTCATTGAAAATGGTTTTCAGGGTTTAGATGGACAGCAAATGCCGCAGATGCCTGATGCTTTTGTTCAAACGATTTCTGAACGTTATATAGAACTCTATGAGCGCATCACAGGGCAGAAATTCCAAAGGGCTGATACGCAGAATATTGTTGCCCGTATAGAACAAAATGTAAATTCGTTTCTTCAAAATTATTAGATCTATGTCGGTTCATACCCATTCTCCAAAAAAGATAACAACCCACACGCTTCAAGAAATGAAACAGGCGGGGCAGAAAATCTCTATGCTCACGGCCTATGATTATTCCATGGCAAGGATTGTAGATGAGGCAGGTATAGATGTTATTTTAGTTGGAGATTCCGCGTCTAACGTTATGGCAGGCCACGAGACAACCCTTCCTATTACCCTTGATCAAATGATATATCATGCGTCGAGCGTAGTTCGTGCTATTAAAAGATCTTTGGTGGTGGTAGACATGCCTTTTGGATCCTATCAAGGCAATTCAAAAGAGGCGCTTTCGAGTGCAATTAAAATAATGAAGGAATCTGGAGGTCATGCAGTCAAGATGGAGGGTGGTAAAGAAATTTTAGAATCAGTTCAAAGAATATTAACGGCTGGTATTCCAGTTATGGGTCATTTGGGACTTACGCCCCAATCCATCTATAAATTTGGCACTTATGTTGTACGTGCCCAAGAAGAACAAGAAGCATCTCGACTAATTGCAGATGCAATAGAATTAGAGAAAGTAGGTTGCTTTGCAATTGTATTAGAAAAGATACCTGCAACCTTAGCCAAGAAAGTGGCTCAAATGGTACAAATTCCAGTAATCGGTATCGGGGCTGGGGGTGATGTCGATGGCCAAGTGTTGGTTATTCACGATATGCTTGGAATAAATAATGAGTTTAGCCCTCGCTTTTTGCGTAAATACAATAACTTACATGCCCACATGCTAAAGGCATTTGAAGATTATAAAGCAGATGTGCAATCAGGAGACTTTCCTAATGATTCCGAATCATACTAAATCTTTAGTAGGTTTATGTCTTCTCCTATTTTTGGGGTGTGTCCCTGCCAAAGAAGATAATTCGACAAGTAAAGAGAATCTATGTCGTTACAGTGAATATTTGCAAATTACGCCACTGAATTTTGGCTTTCGGGTACAGCTCAGAAATCCAGATAATTCGGGACAAATACAAAGTTTTGTAATTGATAGGGCCTATAGTCGAATTGCTTTGCTGAGTGCAACACATGTTGGTATGATGGCCGCATTAAAACAACAAACTAAAATTTGTGCAGTTTCAGACTATAAATATGTTTACGATAAGCAGTTAAAAGAGCTAATGAGACAAGCCAAAATTATGGACTTGCGTGTTGAAATGGGCTTCTCTGCCCAAAAAATTTTACAAAGCAGGGCAGAGGTAGTGGTGTATAGTGGTTTTGGAAATGAATCGCAACAACTACAAAGACTGCCGAATAATAAAATCGTGCAAATACCCAATTATGAATGGCGAGAGAATACGCCACTAGCCCGCGCTGAGTGGGTACTTTTATTTGGCGTTTTATGTGGAAAATTTGAAGAAGCACAATTGGTATTTAAATCCGTAGAGGACAATTACTTAAAAGTCAAGAAAGAAATAGAAAAAAACCAGACCTGCAATCAAAGCAAGGTATTAATCAGTGGTAACTTATATGGTGATCAGTGGGTTGCACCAGCGGGAGAAAGTTTTGAAGCTCAGTTGTATAAAGATGCTGGCCTTGCTTATCTTTTTTGTAATGAAAAGGGAACAGGTAGTATATTTAAAAGTCTTCCCGAAATTTTACAAAAAAGTCAAATTGTCAATTTGTGGCTCAATCCAGGGGTTTCAAGCCGAAAAAAAATCCTTCAACAATATCCAAAGGCAAAGTATTTCCCTTTTTACAAAGATTCAATTTATTGTTATACGGCAAATACCAATAAATATTGGGAGTTGGCGGCAGTTCATCCAGATTGGTTATTGTCGGATTTACATTGCATTGCAATCGGAAAGCCAAAAAAATTGCATTTTTATGCTTTACTAAAATGAAGCGACGTCATACTTTTTTAATTGTATTTTTCATTACGCTTTTGATCATTTTAAGTTTGATCCATATAAATGTTTTGCAAAAAAGTACAGAAGATCTGCAGCAATTAATTTTTTGGGAATTCAAGGTACCTCGTTTGTTGAGTGCATTATTGGCCGGAGCAGGATTATCAATAAGTGGTTTGCTCATGCAGAATCTTTTTCAAAATCCTATGGCCGGCCCTTATGTTTTGGGAATAAATTCTGCTGCGAGTTTGTTTATTGCAATCATGGTTTTAGGTGTTGCACCGTCATTTTGGGGAGTTTTTAGTTATGTTGGTGCTGCTATGTGTGGTGCTTTTATATCGGCCTCATTAATGTTTGTTGTATCGCGAAGGGTTCAAAATTTGCAATCATTATTGGTTATTGGGTTAATGTTTGCAAGTTTTATGGGTGCTTTTGAGTCTATATTGCAATCTTTTGCTTCTCCTGAGCAAGTCAAGCAAATATACATCTGGAATATGGGTTCATTACAACAATTGAGTGCAGATCAGGTTCCATGGTTTATGTTTTTTGTACTTGCGGGTATTTCACTTTGTTTTCCCGTAATAAAAGCGCTCAATGCTTTTGTTTTAGGAGAACTCCATGCCGCTCAATTAGGTATTTCTGTTAAAAAAATCCGCATAATTCTTTTGCTAATTGCTGCGCTTCTTGCAGGAAGTATTACTGCATTTTGTGGTCCAATTGCATTTGTTGGGTTGGCCATTCCCAATCTAACTCGTGCGCTACTTAAAACTCAAGATCATCTTATTTTGATTTTATTCACGGCTTTAATAGGCAGTATTTTTTTGTTGGTTGTTGATTCAATGATTCTCATTTTGGATCCATGGATTAGCCTTCCATTAAATGTTCTAACGGCAGGGTTGGGCGCACCTTATGTCGCTTATTTAATGTTAAAAAGTAAATGATTGTCTTTAAGCAAACATCTATAGGTTATCAAAATGCCCTGATTGGCGTGCATGAACTCTCGTTGCCGTCTAAGAAGATGTATGCCCTAATTGGTCGCAATGGTTCAGGAAAATCAACTTTGCTTAAAACCATAATAGGCCAGATTCCTGCAATTTCTGGAGATATTTCTATTTATGGTTCTTCAGTTCAAGAACTCTACAAGATCCACCAAAAGCGATCCGAGAAAGTGGCTTTTGTTTCGAGTATGTTTATGGGTGTTGATATGCTCACCTTAAATGAATATGTCGGTTTGGGCAGAATTCCCCAATTAGGCAATTTAGGACGGATGCAAAAAGAAGATCATCAGATTGTTCAAGAAGTGCTGGAAAAACTAAAAATCATTGATTTACAAGGGCATTATACAAGTCAATTGAGCGATGGCGAACGGCAATTGGCAAGTTTGGCTCGCGCCATGGTTCAAGATACGCCTTTGCTTGTCTTGGATGAACCCACTTCATTTTTAGATGTGTTCAATAAGAGTCTACTTTTAGAACAGCTTGAAGATTGGGTATCGCATAAGGATGGGAGAACAGTTATTTTTTCTAGTCACGATTTAGAAAATTGTATTGAAAAAGAAATACCGACACTTGTATTGGCCAACCGTGCATTACAGCTTTTTGAAAAACCAACAAAGTTGCAGGTCATGGAATTACTTCAGGAAGACAACAATCAATTTTAAACCGTCATTATATCTTTTTCCTTTAACTCTACAAGTTCGTCAATTTTCTTAATGTAACTATTTGTAATTTTTTGAACCTCCTCTTCGGCATCTTTAGTCATATCTTCAGATAAACCTTCACTCTTTAGGTCTTTGATTAAATCAAGGGCATCTTTTCGATTATTTCGAATGCCAATTTTTGATTGTTCAGCTTCAGCTTTTACGCGTTTAACCAAATCTTTGCGACGCTCTTCAGTTAAAGGAGGAACAGCAATGAGCAATTGTTCGCCATTACTCTGAGGATTAAGCCCGAGATTTGCATTGATTATGCCCTTGGCAATATCATTGAGTAAAGGTTTCTCCCATGGCTGAACAATTATAGTTCTAGCATCCATGGTATTTATATTTGCTACTTGTTGAATGGGAGTCATGGCACCGTAATATTCTACCATAACACCACTTAACATAGCAGGGCTCGCTTTGCCCGCTCTGATTTTGGTAAGCTCATTTTCAAGATGATTTAAGGATTTTTGATTTGCTTCCTTGAATTCATCATATATCATTGATAGTTCTTCTGTCATCATGCACTAACTAAGGTACCAACATTAGCCCCGTCCATAATTCTACGCAAGTTTCCTTGTGTATCCATGTCAAAAACAATGATCGGTAAATTATTTTCTTTACATAAGGTAAATGCAGTCATATCCATCACATTAAGACCTTTGGCATATACTTCGTCAAATGAAATTCTATCAAATTTGGTTGCAGTGGAATCCTTAAGTGGGTCAGCTGAATAGATACCATCCACACGTGTCCCTTTTAAAATAACATCAGCATTAATCTCAATTGCTCTTAATGACGCGGCAGAATCTGTTGTAAAAAATGGATTGCCAGTGCCAGCACCAAAAATTACCACACGGCCTTTTTCAAGATGTCTGACAGCTCTTCTGCGTACAAAAGGCTCGGCAATTTCTTTCATTTCTATGGCCGATTGCAATCGTGTATGCACGCCTGCTGCTTCTAATGCTGCTTGCAATGCCATTGAATTTATCATGGTGGCAAGCATTCCCATATAGTCGCCGTGTGTTCTGTCCATGCCACCTTGTTCTGCTTGGACTCCTCTAAAGATATTTCCTCCACCGATTACAATCGCAATTTCAATGCCAGCTAGGTGAAGCTCTTTGATTTGAATTGCATAAGCACTAATGCGCTCATTGTCAATTCCAAATTGTTTGTCTCCCATGAGAGATTCTCCAGAGAGTTTCAAAAGGATTCGTTTGTACTTCATATGCGTAACAAATATACTATGATTCAGTTTGATTTGGCTTTTGGGTAAAAAAAAAGCTACCGATTTCGATAGCTCTTTTAATATTCTAGATTCAAATTAACTTAAAGAAAATCTTTTGAAATCAATAACAGTAAGACCTTTAGTCGTGCTATTTAAGAATTGATCAACTGTTACTTTATTATCTCGAATAAATGCTTGACTTAGCAAGGTATTTTCTTGAAAAAATTTATTCAATCGACCCATCGCAATTTTTTCAGCCATTTCAGCAGGTTTTCCCTCTTGGATAGCCAATTCTTTTCCGATTTCAATTTCGCGTTCTATAGTGCGCTCGTCTACACCATCTTTGTTAATGGCAATCGGAGCCATCGCAGCCACTTGCATCGCTACTTGACGTCCAGCTTCTGCAATTTCTTCTCCGGCTTCATTCAAACCTACCAAAGTCGCAAGCTGATTACCTGGGTGATTGTATGCAACAACACTTGCTGCATTGACAATACCGTAAGCAGATAAATCTAATTTCTCTCCAATTACGCCAATTTGCTCTGTGATTTTATCCTCAACATTTAAACGATCATCATAAGCTAATGATTTAAGTTCTTCAACTGTTGTTGGTTGGTGAGTAAGTGCCAAATCAACTAAGGATTGAACCAACGCTATATAACCATCGTTTTTGGCAACAAAGTCAGTTTCACAATTTAGTGTAAGAATAACGCCTGTTTTACCATCGCTTGTTGCTTGAGCAAGTACGATGCCTTCTTTTGCGTCATTTCCACCGCGTTTGGCCGCGATTTTTTGACCTTTTTTACGTAAAATATCGATGGCCGCTTCGAAATCTCCATTGGCCTCTACCAATGCGTTTTTGCAATCCATCATTCCAGCGCCTGTTTGAGTGCGCAATTTATTAACATCTGCAGCTGTAATAGCCATTTTATAAAAGTTTACGGGTGAATTATTCAGGAGTTTGAGTTGACTCTTCGGCCGGTTCTTCTGAAGATGCCTCAGCAGTATTTACTTCAGCTTCTTTATTTTTATCCGCCTTTGTAGGAGTTCCTTTTGCTTTAGCTGCTGCTTTAGGTTTTGTAGCTTTCTTCGTTTTTACTTCAGCTGGTGCTTCAGCGGGCGCTTCAACACTTGCTTCAGCACTTGCTTCAGCAGTTGCTTGAGCAGGAGTTTCGATGGCTACTACTTCTGGCTCTTGGGTTTGTGTAGCTTGCTCATCAGATCCATCTTTATCATTGGCTTTTAAATTTTTTCGATCTTCTAGACCTTCTCTAATCGCTCCACAAATCTCATCTAAAATCAATGTGATTGACTTGGTAGCGTCGTCATTGGCAGGAATAGGGAAATCAACCAATTTAGGATTGGAATTCGTATCAACCATAGCAAAAGTTGGGATATTCAAACGGCGTGCTTCTGCAAGCGCAATGTGTTCTTTGAGAATATCGACAATGAAGATTGCTGCTGGTTGTCTAGTCATGTCTGCGATAGAGCCAAATGTTTTTTCAAGCTTTTCGCGTTGACGACTTTTAAAAAGTTTTTCGCGTTTGTTTAAGGTATCCCAGGTGCCATCTGATTTCATTTTATCAATCAGTGTCATCTTTCGAATAGACTTACGCGTTGTTTGAAAATTTGTGAGCATTCCACCTGACCAGCGTTCAGTAACGTATGGCATATTAACGGCAGCTACGCGCTCAGCAACAATTTCTTTTGCTTGTTTTTTTGTAGCAACAAATAATACTTTTTTGCCCGATTTGGCAATTTGTTTCATTGCCGCACAGGCATGATCCAAATGAAGTAAAGTTTTATTTAAATCAATGATATGGATTCCTTTCTTTTCTTCAAAGATGTAAGGTGCCATTGCTGGATTCCACTTACGCTTCAAGTGACCAAAATGTACACCAGCGTCTAGTAAAGTTTCAAAAGATAATTTAGACATATTTGTTTTGTTTACGTTCCTAATTAATTAAACCAACAACGGAGGGGCCTAGATTGGCAGGTGCTCCATTGTTTGGATGCTAAACAGTCCAGATAGCAGATTAACGCTTGGAGAACTGGAATTTTTTTCTTGCTTTTGGCTGACCAGGTTTCTTGCGTTCAACCATTCTTGGATCACGTGTCATGAGGCCTTCTTCTTTAAGCATTGGCTTATAATCAGCCGAAACTTCAACCAAAGCACGTGAAATACCCAAACGCACTGCTTCAGCCTGACCATTGATACCTCCTCCAACAACGTTTACCTTCACGTCGTATTGTCCTTCAGTGCCTGTTAGGGCAAAAGGTTGATTAACTTTAGCCTGAAGAAAGTCAATTGGAAAAAATTCTTTCATCTCACGTTTGTTAACAGAGATTTTACCTTTCCCTTTAGATAAATACACACGGGCTACCGCGGTTTTTCTTCTTCCTAATGCATTAATGACTTCCATAAGATTTATTTGAGAGTATCAAGATTTAGTGTTTGAGGCTGCTGCGCTTCGTGATTATGAGAAGCCCCTTTGTACACTTTAAGGTTTGTATAAAGTTTGCGACCTAAGGCATTTTTTGGAAGCATTCCCTTAATTGCCTTTTCGATTAAACGCTCTGGATGTTTTTTGAGCATCTCCTCAGCCGGGGTGAAACGTTGACCTCCAGGATAACCTGAGAATCTTACGTATTCTTTGTCTTGTAATTTAGTACCTGAAAAGGCAATTTTCTCCGCATTGATGACAATAACATTGTCTCCGCAATCTGCATGAGGCGTGTAACATGTTTTGTGTTTTCCACGGATTACTTTGGCTACTTTACTTGCCAATCGACCAACTGTTTGGCCTTCAGCGTCTACAACAAACCACTTTTTATCAGCAGTTTCAGTGTTACCAGCTATTGTTCTGTAACTTAATGTGTTCACGGTTCTTCTCGGTTAAATACAAACTTAATTTCCCTAAATTTAGGGGTGCAAAGATACAACTATTGTATTTAAATACAAACCAAATGCAGAAAAAAAATAACTTTATTTTGTCTTAAATGCAGAAATGGCATTTTTTGTGAAATCACTTAGCACCAAACGTCCACTAATTGTAGCCCTTTGGAGCAATAATTCGTCCCAATGGTCGGTTCCTTCCCAAAAGATTTTCTTTAGTTCACTAATGGCCTCTGGATTAGAACAAACCAGTTGGGTGCTTAAGCGCTCAATGGCAGCATCCATTTCAATTTCATCGGGGTATACTTCATTAAAAAGCCCTTTTTCCTTTGCCCATTGGGCACTTCGCCATTGGGTTGCATCAATGGCCAATTCGCTCATCGCACTTTTACCTATTTTTCGTTCAACCGCAGGTCCAACTACAAAGGGGCCAATGCCTACAGCCAATTCCGAAAGTTTTATTTGAGCTTTTTGTGTTGCAAAACAATAATCGGTTGCGCTTGCCAGTCCAACACCACCTCCAACGGCCTTTCCTTGAACCCGTCCGATAATTAATTTAGGCGCTTTCCTACATGCATTAATGACCTTTGCAAATCCCGAAAAGAATTCAAGTCCGCTTTCATAATCAGAAATAGATATTAATTCATCAAAACTAGCCCCAGCACAAAATGCTTTACTTCCTTGCGATTGAAGCACAATGACCTTGCATCTTTGGTCAGAGGCAATTTGATTTATGGATTGTGCAAGTGTTTCTAGAATTGCTCCAGGTAGGGCATTACTCATGGGGTGTCCAAAGGTAATTATTCCAATGCCCGACTTAGTGATCTCGGCTAAAACAAAGCCTTTTTGATGTTCATTTCCCATGTTTATTTGAGCGTAAAGCTATCACTTCCAATCAGCTGACCCTCGCAGAATATCCTTACTTTATAAGTTCCTTTCGAAGCAGTTTCACCTTTGAGCTCATAATATATGGTAAGGTCTAAGGCTTGATTTAGATAATCCACTTCTTTTTTCTGAGAATAAGCCGTTGGTCCATTTTCTGTTTGCATTACAAAATTGCTGCTTCCTTGTAAAATGTTGCCAGAAGGTGCTGTGATCTGCATATAAATTATTTTTCGTCCTTTGGTTGTGAGCACATTCTCCGAAAGGGTAAAGCTACTTCTAAACTGAACAGCATTTTTAGCACGATCAGTAACATCTGTGGTATTATTGAGCCGCAATTTTAGGGCTTCAGATTCAATAGCGTAAGCTTGTAATTTACTGCCCTTCTTAACTTGTTGTTGCGATTCCTCTGCCTGACGGCGGAAATCATCGCGTTCTTCAGTAGTGGTTGTTAATTTGACATTAGTTTCTTCTAAACGCGTGCCTAAGTCGATGTTGAGCGTATTTAATGAATCGATTGTTCGAGCATAACTGCGCATAATTGAGCGCAAAGTTTCGTTTTCTTTTCGAGCCCGAACAAGTTCTCGAGCTGTCATGTTTGCACCTTCTAGTTTCTTTAACAATTGCATAATTTGTGCTTTTTGCGCATTTAAACTATCCGCTTTTGAAGAATCTTTTTCAATGAGTTTATTATAATCTCTTAGCATTTGATTCAAGTTTTGCTTTAGGTCATCTTTCATGGTTCCTGAAAAACCAGATAGCGCTTCTTCCATGTCTGCCATATCAGCTAGCAGGGCCGTATTTTTATTATTGCATGTATTTAGTGCGGATCGCTGTCGGGACCAAGCCAGGGTTAAGCCTGCAATTGCTGCCAACAATAAAAAAATAAACACAAAGTAAAATCTATTGGATTTTGAATTGGGAGCTTGTTGTGTTTCCATAAGGCATTATTTTAATACCAAAAATACGAAGAATTATTGTTGCTGATTTTAGTATTCATCATTATGAATCTGCCAACAAATTTCTTTAGAGAATCTTAAAATGCTATCAGGGCCAACGGCGGTGAATCTTGAATCACTGCTTGCAGGATAGCCTCCTCCGTGCTGCATTGCTTCAACTACGCTTACACCTGTTGGAACACCATTAAATATAAAGCGACCTACTTTCGTTTGTACGAAATGAAGTAATTCTGGTGCAATTTTTTCTTGATTTTTAGTAAAAAGACTAGTAGTAAGCTGACCTTCTAAGAGATTCAATACGTCTTGCAATTGGTGATAAGATTCGAATGGACAAATGATAGAAAATGGACCAAAAACTTCTTCTAATAAATTTGTGTATGTGCACAAATTTTCTAAGCTTGCTTCGGCAATACACCAATGACCAATTATGCCTGGTAATTTGGATTTTGGCTGATGAAATTGAAGGCCTTTTAAATTAAAAATTTCTTGTTTTTTGGATTCGTATTTTTGAAATATTTCTATGTGAAGCATTGGGCTTAATGAGTGCTTTATTAAATTATTTATTAGCGCTTTTTTAAATTCTTCGTAGTACTCCTTGTATATAAGTAATAGCCCTGGTTTTGTGCAAAACTGGCCACAATCTGTGACAATTGATGCCGCAATTTTATCTGAAATTTCAGCCAGCTTTTGACGCTCAATACTTTGATCAATAATTACTGGATTTAAACTTCCCATTTCTGCGAAAATTGGGATGGGTATTTGACGCTTTGCGACTAAATCCATTAAAGCCCTACCACCTTTTTCACTGCCTGTAAATCCTATTGCTTTAATATTCGGATTGGAAGCCAAACGCTGAGCCCACTCATAAGTATTATCAATGACATGACTTACAATTCCAAGTGGAAGCTCATTTATTTGCAAAGCACGCTGTATACAATTGTAAACCGCAAGGCTTGTTCCTACGTGCATAGGGTGTGCTTTGATAATTACGCAACATCCTGCTGCAAGGGCCGCAACTGTATCTCCACCAATTGTCGAATATGCCAACGGAAAATTTGAAGACCCTAAAATTAATACAGGCCCAATTGCAAAGCGCTCTTTTTTAAATTTTTTGCCATCCTCAGTTAGGTTTGTTTTTTTTTGGTTTAAAAAGGAAGCAATATGATTGGCAAAAAGTGTTATGGTATCTGTAGTCCTCTTAAATTCAGATTCAAAGCGCACTTTCGAAAGGCCTGTTTCATTGATGTATAGTGCCTCAATTGCTGCCTTGTTATGCTGTATTTCGCTGACAATAGTGCGCAAAAAAGTTGCCCTTAGCGCTAATTCTGAATTGGCATATAGAAACTGAATGCGGGCAATTTTTTCTTCCCAATTTTTAAGAAAAGTATCCGGAGTAGGGGCATAGAGCGTAGAATTCCACGCGTTTTGATTGGGATTAAAAGTGTAAAATCCCTTTGACATGTTTAGGCTTCTGAAAGCTCGAAATGAAAACTTTCCATAATTTGATTGGCCAACATTTCTTTGCATGCCGTTTCTACCTTTTTTTGTGCTTCGGCCTTACTATCTGCTTCTATAAATAATCGAATGTGTTTTCCTATTCGCACGCCTTGGATTTCGGGTAAACCTATGTTTTTCATAGAATTACTAACTGCTTTACCTTGCGGATCGAGCAAAGCATCTAGCGGCATAACGTCGATTTCTGCTTTAAATTTCATGTTGTTTAAATTGAAATTGTGAAATAATGGATAGTATTAAATACAAAATTACAATTATTGGGATGGACCAAACTAAAAAAAATGGAATACTTATCAACGATAAAATAAGCAGTAAATATCGAAATTGATTATTTCTCCAAGAATACTCTTTAAATTTCAAGGTCATTAATGGCAGTTCAATTATCATTAAAATAGAAAAGCCCAAGCATATTGCACTAAGCGTATAACAATCGAAAAGACTATAAATGAACGAAGATTGATGACTCCAATTGCTTTGTTCAAACCAAAAATAAAGTGGAAAGAAACTATAAAAAATGGTTGCCATTGGGGTAGGAACACCAATGAATTGATCACTTTGCCTTTCATCAATATTAAAATTAGCGAGCCTAAATAAGGCAAAGAATGGAATGACGAGGGCAATAAACGGCAAGAATTTTATGGAGGCGTTATAAACGTTGTTATATCCATAAAATAAGGCCGCTTTCCAATCGAGGAGTTGTGACATAACGTATTCTTGATACTCTCCATTGTAAACTTGAATTCCGTCTGAATTTTTAATTAATCCACTTTGATCTATTCCGATAATGATCATTACAAACATTAGGATGCCAGGAGCAACACCAAAACTAACTACGTCTGCCAAAGAATCGAGCTGTTTTCCCAAATTGCTATTGGTTTGTGTTAATCTTGCAACAAAGCCATCTGCAAAATCGAGCATGGCTGCAAGTGCTAAAATGTAAACTGCCCAATCAATACGCCCAGACAAACTGAAGATAATTGAACATATGCCACAGAGCATATTCATTGAGGTCAAAATATTTGCAAGGCTAAACATGAGTAACTTTTTAGTAAAAGTACCAATAAACACAATTTTTTATGCAACTTTGAGTTATTGAATCATGTTTTCGATTAAAAAAATTTCATTTTGGGTTTTATGGTCGGTCCAGCTATCTTTTGCACAAGATTTAAGCCCAAAATATGCAAATGAATTTCTTAATCTAGGCATTGGAGCCTCGGCAATTGGCTCGGGGTCATCTGTAGTTGCTGACGTAAATGGATTAGAAGCTGGTTATTGGAATCCTGCGGGTTTAACTCATCAAAATCAACGTTATGAAATTGGATTGATGCACGCCTCTTATTTTGGTGGGCTTGCTTCCTTTGACCACATTGGTGCCTCATCTAAGTTGCCACAGCAAACGGTAGTTGCAATAAATCTACTTAGACTAGGTGTTGATAACATTTATAACACTACTCAACTTATTGACAATCAAGGGAATATTGATTACAGTCAGCTCGAAACATTCAATAGTGCAGACTATGCCATGATCGCATCAGTTGCTAAACCTACGAAGTGTCCAAACTTAAGTGCAGGAATCAGCACGAAATTGATCTATCGTCACATAGGAGATTTTGCAAAGGCATATGGCTTTGGATTTGATGTCGGCCTCCAATTTAGACCAAGTAAATGGTGGTCAGCTGGGTTGAACTTAAGAGATGCTACCAGTACCTTTAATATATGGACTTACAATTTGAGCGCCCAAATGCAAGAAACACTGCTACAAACTAACAATGTGTTGCCACAAAACGGGATAGAACAAATGTTGCCACGTTTGGTGTTAGGCTTAGCGGGTCAAATTCCTTTAAAGGATGAGAAATTTGAACTTGGAGGCCAGATTAACTTTGAAATTACAACTGATGGCACTCGAAATACTTTAATATCGGGAAAAGTTTTTTCGCTTGATCCACGTATGGGTTTATTCGTCAATTATCAAAATAAGCTCTTTTTTAGAACGGGGTTATCTCAATTTCAATTCTATGAAGATTTGGACCAAATCAAAAAGTTGAGCTTGCAACCACACATTGGTGCAGGCCTTGTGCTTCAAAATTGGAAAATCGATTATGCATTTACCAAATTAGGTCTAGGTGGAGAAGGTTACTTTACGAATTTATTTTCATTAAAATGGACCTTTTCTTCCCAAAACTGATTAGAAAAATTTACAACTGAAAATTGCCGTGTCGTCCACATAAGGGAGTGAACCTTTCCATTCTTCCAATTTGGAAAATATAATATCGTTCATATCTTCCATCTTTAATGAGGCAAAACTACGGACCTGTTTAATGAGTGTTTCTACCCCAAATTGAACTCCCTTTTCATTTTCGAGCTCAACAACGCCATCGGTATAAAGTACTAAAGTGGATTTTGCCTGTAACTGGAGCTGTCCGACATGCACAAAAGGAAGCTCATCTAGCATTCCTAGGCCAATTGAACCTTCGGTAAGCAAGGTCGTTGTTTTTCCACTGATAATAAAAGGTTGGTTATGTCCTGCATTAACATATTGTAGGCGACGGCTATAGGCATTGTAATGAGCAATAAAAAAAGTTATGAATTTTTCTCCTTTGGCATTTTTCATGACCAAATTATTGAGTTCCTCCAATAAAAAAGTCAATTCAAAGCGCTGGTATTTGAACAATGTTCTTATGGTTGCCTGAAAATTAGTCATGAGTAATGCAGCAGTAATTCCCTTTCCACTCACGTCTCCAATGCAGACAATATATTCTTCATCCCCAAGGGGAATAAAGTCATAAAAATCTCCTCCTACAGCATGTCGCGGTATGTATCGCCCCGAAATATCCATTTTTTTATTGGAGGGCAATTCTTGAGGAAAAAGTAATTTTTGCATTTCGGATGCTAGTTCAAGCTCTTTTGAAATTTGCTCCTTAATAACCCCCTGCTCTGTTAATTTTCGATTCTCGAGCGCTACGCACATAATGTTTGCAAGCGTACGGGCAAAAGAAAAATAATCTGTGGTTAGTGCTTCTGTCTTCTTATTGGTTGCGATGAGTAAAAAGGCCAGGGCTTTATCATGATGAATAATGGGAATAATGGCTTGAAAATCTTTTATTGCCGGGTTATTGCTAGAAGCCACAAGCGTAATGTCCTTAAATCGTTGCAATTCTTCAGCTAGTTCAGCGATGTCCCATTTGCTTTTAATTCCACTTTTGGTAGCTATTTGCCAATCCCCTTGTTTAGAAACAAGCGCAAAGCGAGTAAAATAAAGTTGCTCTTTGAGAATAAATGTAAAAATACGGTAGAGTTGTTCAATTGCTAAATTGGCATTAATAGCATTGGTAAGCTCTAATATAGAATGAAGCCGATTGTCTTTCATAACATTTGCCCAGTTTACAAATTTAAGTCTATGAATCCCATGCGCATTCAACCTTGTCAATAACTTATGAAAACGCTCATGTTTAAAGTGCAAGTATCAATATGTTATAATTGCACAAAAAATACTTGTTTTTAATTAAGAAATATCTATCTTTGCATTCCATTTTCGAAACCTTTAATAATGAAAAACGATATCCACCCTTCTGACTACCGCCTTGTAGTATTTAAAGACATGTCAAATGACTATGCTTTTTTATGTCCATCTTGTGCGGAAACTAAAGAAACAATTTCTTGGGAAGATGGAAATGAGTATCCCTTGGTAAAACTTGATATTTCTCACAAATCACATCCGTTTTTCACCGGTATTGCTCAATTTGTCGATACGGCTGGTAGAATTGATAAATTCAAGAACCGTTATGGTCGTCACATGAAATAAAATCTTAAAGACTAATAGATATTTTGAAGGCTCCTCTCTTGGGGCCTTTTTTATTGAATTAATGGTTAGAAAATTTAGCCGCTGCTCTATTAAGTCTGTCATTCATGGCCTTGCCTAATCCCTCATTTGGAAAGGGCTCTATATAAATTTTTTTAAATGTTTGTTTGTCCGCTTGGTGTAATACAGCATAGAGGTTGCGCGCGGCTTCTAGAAGTGAACTTGAATCACTCAAAACATAATGAGGGCCAATAATTTGTTCATTTTTGGTCAAGGTGATTTGTAAAGCATTTTGGTTTTCTTGCTGAGGTTTGAACCCCAAAAATAAAGGTGTTTGTGTGGCGTAATGATGTCTTACCATTCCACTTGTAAGAATGCCGCTTTGTTCTTGAGTCAGTGTTTGAGGCACATAGCCCAATACAGTGCTAAGTGCTTCAGTGGTTATTCCACCATGACGATAAATAACGACTTTCTTATTTACAAGACCAATAATTGTTGATTCAAGTCCGTGTTGGCAAGCACCGCCCTCTAAAATGTAAGGAATTCGTCCGGCTAATTGTTCGTAAACATGATCAGAATTGGTAGGGCTAAGTTGCCCATACAAATTTGCACTTGGAGCTGCTATTGGCCCATTTAAATTTTCAATTAATTTGACAAAGAGGGGGTGATCTGGAAAACGAATTGCGACGCTTGATTGTCCACCAGTTACTAAATCGCTGACCAGACTACTTCTTGGCACAATAAAAGTCAGTGGCCCAGGGCAAAAATGATTTGCAAGCTCATTAAAAATAACAGGAAAATTTGAAACATATGGATAGGCCTGCTCTAGAGTGGCGAAGTGCAAGATAAGAGGGTTGGTGCTTGGTCTGTTTTTTACACTGAAAATTTTAAGTATTGCCTCATCATTGTTAGCATCAGCCGCAAGTCCGTAAACTGTTTCAGTGGGTAAAGCCACCACATTGCCTTCTTGTAAAAGAGCGATAACATGGCTTAAATCGTGACCTATTGTAGTGATCATGCATCAAAGTTAGTTCAATCTCAAAAAAATCACGGTTTTATTTGCCCAAAAGATTTTTGGTCTTAATTTTGTGTAGAATAATTCTAAATAAGGTGCAAATCATATTAGCAGATAGCAACGAACTGATCCGTTTGGGATTGAGAACCATTCTCAACGCTCAAGACGAAATGACCATTGTTGGTGAAGCCCATAGTCATCAAGAGTTACTCGAACAACTCTATACTTTTGGTGCCGATATTGTATTGATGGATTTTACTGCAAAAGGTTTCAGTATTGATGTTATTCCTAAGGTCTTATCATTGTATGAATCCTTGAAAATAATTGCCATAACGGAGGCTCAAAATGCCAATATTATTATTGAGGCTCTAAAATCAGGGGTTTCTAGTTATGTAAAAAAAGATTGCGAAATAGCTGAAATTATTGATGCAGTAAAAGAAACTAATCAAGGCAAGCAATTTTTTTGTGGTCAATTACTCGAAACGATTCAAAAAGCGCATATAGATGTAGGTGAACTTTATTCTACAGAATTTACTTGTGAACCAGTCATCATTTCTGAGCGCGAAAATGAAATAATTACCTTAATTGCCGAAGGTCAGACCAACGAACAGATTGCCACATCGCTCTTTTTAAGTAAGCACACTGTAAGCACACATCGCAAAAATATAATGGCTAAACTCGGCGTAAAAAATACAGCAGGAATAGTCATGTATGCGGTAAAATCGGATCTCGTTTCGCCAAATCGATTTTTATTTTCGCCAAGCTTGAATTAGCTAAAATGCGAAACTCATTTTCAAGTTAAAGAGTCTTTGGGTGAGGTAGTTAGGGACAGAATAAAATTTACCTTGCACATCCTGAATCCATTGTTTTGATAACACATTGTTTACACCTAAAATATTGAATATCTCCAATGAGATTATTGCTTGATCGAGTTGTTGCCATCCTTTTTGACCAATTTTTGATTCAGTTCTATTGTGTAATAAATCATAGGACAAGCCCAGATCAACTCTAAAGTATGCGCGCATTCTAAGCGTATCCTTGTAACGATTGAAATCTGGTGGTCCGTAAGGCAAACGCGAGCCATATTGTAATCCCATTTGAACCTTAAAGGCTTCATAGCCGGGCATTTGATCTTGCACCAAAGCGCCAAAAGTGAACCATTGATCTGTAGGTCTTGGAATATATCCGGGATAGATTACAACCGAGTCTGCAACAGTTTGATCCTGACTATAACCAAAAATTATACGTTCACCGGCAGCATTGTAATAAATAATGTATTGGTCTGCCTTGATGTCTTCTTTTGTTGATAGTAGTCCGAGTTTAAAAAAGGATTGGATGCCTTCCACAAATTCACCATGAACATTTACATCTAGACCATAAGCATAGCCGACTGCGTCATTGTTTGCATAGTAGCGCGTCCGTACATTTTCAATTTCATAGGGGTTGAGGTCCCAGAGGTATTTATAATATAGTTCCGTATTGATTTTAAATGGTGATTGACGACCCCACATTTGAAATAAGAATTCGGAGCCAGCAACAAAATGAAATGATTTTTGAGCCTGCACACCAAGAGCCAATTGCCCATCAAATGTTCGGAATTCTCTATAGAAAGGGGGCTGATAATACAATCCAGTAGCGAGTTTAAATAGTAGGCCTCTACGTACGGCTTGTCCGTTTTGCCACATGTAGGCTGCAGGTGCAAATGAAAAACTAAGTCTCGGTGTGAGATAGGGCTCCTGATTTACACTGGTATAACCACCGCGCAATCCCAATTGAAAGTTAAACCTTTGGGTAGAGACTTCAAGGGTGTCCTTCCATGTTCGTTTTTCTCCATTTTTTGTGTAATTACCGCCAACTTCCTTTTGTCTGCTCACTTTGGTCCATGAATTTGACCATTGCGTGTATGCTGTTGCACGATATCCTTTGAGGGCCAAGTTACCCTTAATGGTTTCATATAGGATTATTTGACTTGGCTCTGTTTGGGGTAAACTATAGCCTGCAGAGTCAATGAGGCGCCATTCAGAGAGTACATCGTTGAAATTATCCCGTTGAAATTGTACTCCCCAAGCCAATTGGTTATATCGTTTTTGGGTCATATTTTCATCCATATAGGAATCGCGAAATAAATAACTTCCATTATGGTAAGCTGAGAATATATGGGCATTCAATCTATTACGCGCATGATTTAAAAATCCGCCAACACCCAGCGTGGCAATAGAATCTCCGTATGCTTCTTTGGATGGATCTGTCTCCAGTTCGTTGATATAATACTGACCTAAAATATCAAAATATTCTTTTTCATCAGATTGAAATGCTAAAGCATAAAAGTCGAGCTTCAATTGGTCCTTAGTATATTTAAAGGAAGTACCGCTGGTGATCGTTTGGAAGTTTGATTTTTCTTGACCTTCAAAATAAATCATAAGTCTGTAGGCTTCATTTGCTGTTCCAAAATCAGATTGAGAGGTCTGAGGTGCGAAGCGGTATGCATTGGTTGAAAAATGACCTAAAAAACTCCAAGTCCAATGTTCATTTAGGGTGTAATTGGCAAGTAACTGGGCATCGGCAAATACAGGATTGTAGGCCCCTTTGGTAGGCAATGTATTGAGAAAATAGCCATTTGAGCGGTAACGAGCACCAACTAAAAAATTAAATCGGGTGTTTACCTCTTCTTCTACATGGGCCTCAACACCTAATAATGAAGCCATCGCTGAAGCATTGAATTCATCCGCAGTTTTATAAGTAATATCTAAAACGGAGCTGAGCCTGTCACCGTAATTCGCAGCAAAACCACCGGCACTAAACCGAACATCTTCTACTAATGACGAATGTATAAAACTCATACCCTCTTGTTGTCCGCTACGAGTTAAAAACGGCCTAAATACCTGAAAACCGTTAACATAAACTAAGTTTTCATCATAATTTCCTCCTCGCACATTGTAATTTGAGGTAAGTTCGTTGTTTGAGCTAGCAGCTGTTGTTAGTGTAAGCGTTCTTTCTAATCCAACTATCCCCTTCAAATTTAGCGGTGGAAGTTTTTCAATTTCGAACGGATTTTGTCCATCTTGTCGTACTACCACAGCTTGGTTCTCTTGAACGCCAAAGAATTGATCGGGCAATTCAATCAGTGGTCCGAGGCCGTTTAATTCGCTCGTGTAATGAAGCGCCATATCTTCAAACAAATAGCTCAATTCGATAAATGCACCCACTTTTATATCATCGAAAGAATAATATCCCTGCTTGTTGGATTGGGTCTTTTTTAAAATGATGCTTGAATCTTCAATGATTTTTAATTCTATGAAAACACCAGAGGCAGCCCTGCTTCCTTTTTGATAACAATGACCAAAAACACTGATTTTTTGTGCCCAAAAAATGTATGGGAATGCAGCCAATAAAAGAAGAAAAAAATGCTTCATTGACACAAAGTTACAATCCTTAACGTCCAATTCATCGGTTTATTTGCAATTGGTCTATTTTCTTGTTGTCAAAGTTTGGCTTACTTTTGTTTTATGCTAAGCGCAGAGAAAGTTTTAATTGGCCGTAGGGAGTTGGCGAAATTACCAGATTTTGGTCTAAAAGAGCTCAAAGTAAAAGTAGACACAGGTGCTTACAGTTCAAGTATTCACGTAAGTAGTTGTATTGAAAATAATGGTCAGTTAAATGTGGTATTTTTAGATCCTAATCACCCTGCATTTACAGGAAAAACCATCCATTTCGATCGTTTTCGTTTTAAGAAAGTAAAGAGCAGTAATGGCGAAATTCAGGAACGATTCTTCGTATTTGGTACAATTTGCATGGCGGGAATATGCCTAGAAACTGAGTTTTCACTTACACATCGTATGGGAATGCGTTACCCAATTTTATTAGGCAGAAAATTGCTTAACAATCGCTTTATTGTAGATACAAGTAAAAAATATATTCACCCGATTTAGAAATCAAAGCATGAAAATTGCAATTCTCTCTAGAAATTCTCAATTATACTCGACAAAAAGGCTTGTGGAGGCTGCCGTAGCGGCAGGTCACGAAGCACATGTGATTGATCATCTTAAATGTAATATCGAAATTGAACAAACCGGCCCTGCACTCTTTTATCAGAACGATTATTTAAAAGGTTTTGATGCTGTAATTCCACGAATCGGCGCTTCTGTTACATTTTATGGAACCGCTGTGGTGCGTCAATTTGAAATGATGAATGTTTTTACAGCAGTTGGTTCTCGTGGAATTATTCACTCCAGGGATAAACTGCGCTGTTTGCAGGTATTATCAAAGGAAGGAATCGGATTGCCTAAAACAGTTTTCACCAATTATTCAAAAGAGGTTAAGCATGTAGTTAAAAGTGCAGGTGGTGCGCCTGTGGTTCTAAAACTTTTGGAAGGCACCCAAGGTCTTGGCGTTGTATTGGCAGAAAACCTCAACGCCGCCCAATCTGTGCTTGAGGCTTTTAATGGGCTAAAAGCCCGCGTTATTGTTCAGGAATTTATCAGAGAAGCCAAGGGAGCCGATATTCGTGCATTTGTCGTCGATGGAGAGGTAGTAGGGGCCATGAAACGTCAAGGATTACCAGGTGAATTTCGTTCGAATTTACATCGCGGTGGTTCTTCACACGCTATTGAACTTAGCACCGAGGAGAAATATACCGCCATACTAGCGGCAAAAGCGGTAGGTTTAGGGATTGCCGGTGTAGATTTATTGCAATCTGAACGCGGGCCGTTGGTCTTAGAAGTGAATTCATCTCCTGGTTTAGAAGGGATTGAAAAAACTACCCAAACTGATATTGCCAGTAAAATTATAGCCTATATTGAACGCAATGTCAAGCGCTAAAAAAAAATTATTTAAAAAAATGAATATCCTCGGGCAAGAAATATTGCCCGGAAGAGGATTTCAACTCAATTTAGAAGTTGCACATCTGCATACGCGCACGCCAATTCAAGTGCCTGTACTAGTAGAGCGTGCCAAAGTTGATGGCCCTACAGTTCTAATCATGGCAGGCTTGCACGGTGATGAACTGAATGGCATTGAAATTGTACGTCGCTTTTTGCGTAAGAAACTCAATAAACCTTCATCAGGCACTATTATTTGCTTGCCAATATTTAACATATTTGGCTTTTTAAACCTCAAACGTGAATTGCCCGATGGCCGAGATCTGAATCGTAGTTTTCCGGGAAGTAACAAAGGATCATTGGCCGCACAGTTTGCTTTTCATTTTTTAAAAGAAATAGCACCGCATTGTGATTTTATCATTGACTTTCATACCGGAGCTGCTCAGCGCAATAATTTCCCGCAAATCCGCTGCCCGTTCTCCGACCCCGATAGTCTAGAGCTGGCTAAGGTTTTTAATCCTCCCTTCATTTTAGATACTGCACTTATTGCAAAAACTTTACGCGAAAGCATCATCAAGAGTAAAAAGAAAATTCTGTTATTTGAGGGAGGAAAATCCAATAATATTGAAGAAAATGTAATAGAAGAGGGGTTAAATGGCCTCAAAAGGCTAATTTCTCACCTAGGTATGCGAACCTATAAAATTGATTTTACCCAATCTAGAAAACCTTTATTTGTTGGTGAAAGCAAATGGATGCGTGCTCCTTCGAGTGGAATGTTTCAATGTTTTGTTTCAAACGGTAGCGCAGTTCAAAAAGGTGATAAACTTGCCTTAGTAACAGATCCATATGGTAAATATGAAAAGAAAATTAAAGCAACTCAAAATGGTTTTGTAATCTGCATCAATGAAGCCGCAGTGGTATACAAAGGGGATGCAATTATTCATATTGCAAAAGAATTACCTGAGCATTAAACAATTAGAAGTGAAAATTATGAAAAAGTACTACCTATTTTTAGCAATGAGTTTTTTAACCCTTCAGCTTTTGGGTCAAAATACATTTACTCCTCAACAGTTCTTGGGTTATAGTATTGGCGAGCAATTCACGCGCCACCATCGCGTGGTAGATTATTTCTTTGCGCTAGAGAAAGCCTTTCCCGAGAACATCAAGGTTGTCAAAACAGGGCAGACTTATGAAAAGCGAGACTTACTTTTAGCCTTTATAGGAACTTCTGAAAATTTGAAAAGACTTGAAGAAATCCGTCAACAGCACTTAAGCCAGGATCCAAAAGAAAATTTGGCTATTGTGTGGTTGTCCTATAATGTGCATGGCAATGAAAGTTCGGGTACTGAAGCTGCCATGCAAACTGCCTATCGCTTATTAACCGATAAAATTGGCTACCTCGATAATACAGTTGTGATTATGGACCCCTGTTTGAACCCTGATGGTAGAGACCGATATGTGAATTTCTATTATCAGTATGGCGCTAACTCAATAGATTTACAGCGCTTTAGTGCTAGTCACAACGAAAGCTGGCCCGGTGGCCGCCCCAATCATTACCTTTTTGACCTCAATAGAGACTGGGCCTGGATGACCCAAATTGAATCATCGATTCGCGTTCAACAATACAACGGGTGGTTGCCACATGTGCACGTCGATTTTCACGAGCAAGGGATCAATGAACCTTATTATTTTCCACCCGCAGCCGAGCCTTATCATGAGGTGATCACTGATTGGCAGCGCGAATTCCAAAATGAAATTGGTAAGAACCACGCGGGCTATTTCGATAAAGCAGGTTGGCTATATTTTTCAAAAGAGATTTTTGATTTGTTGTACCCAAGCTACGGCGATACCTATCCAACTTACAGTGGTAGTATTGGCATGACCTATGAGCAAGGTGGAAGTGGCCGCGCAGGATTAGCGGTAATTACCCAAGTAGGCGATACCCTTCGCTTGGCTGACCGCGTGGCACATCATGTTACGACCGGGCTTTCTACAGTAGAAACCAGTGCGCGCAATGCCCAAAAGCTAGTTGCTGAATACCAGAAGTTCCGCAAATCTAAGAACTATGCTTATCAAACTTTTGTGTTGCGGGGTACTTTTGCGCAACTCGAACCTGCCTTAGAGCTCTTAAAAAAAAACAACATTGAATGGGAAAAAGTTACTGCAAGTACTCAAATTGTAAGTTCAAAAGGCTTCCACTATAAAACCGGTGTGGTAGAACCATTTAAATTACAGATGGGCGATATTTTGGTATCCACCCAACAAGAAAAGGGAACTTTGGTGTCGGTTCTTTTTGAGCCGCGCACCAAGCTCTCCGATAGCCTCACTTATGATATCACTGCTTGGACGCTTCCGCACGCCTATGCGCTCGACGGTTATGCGGTTACAACTGAGCTCAAAGCAACTCAAAATTTATTAGAGCAAGCGCCATCGACCTTCATTGCAGCAGAAGGTTTTGTTGCCTACGCTGTGCGCTGGGAGTCTATGCTCACTGCACGTTTTTTAAACGCTATTCAGTTGGCAGGTATGAAGGTCTATTTTCATGAAAAAGGATTTTCTTTTAAAGGTATTACTTATGCACCTGGCACGCTGTTGCTCATTGCAGGCGAGAACAAAAACATAGATTTTCATGATTTAGTCAATGACTATGCACGTCGTTACAGTGTTGATATTCAAGCAATGTCAAGTGGTATGGTTGAATCAGGCGCTGACTTGGGTTCTTCTTCAGTAAAAATGGTGCCCAATCCACGCGTTGGCATTCTTGCCGGAGATAACTTCTCCTCTTTAAACGTCGGTGAAATTTGGCATTTCTTTGAGCAGCAATTAAATAAACCAGCACACCTCATCTTTGAAGACGACCTAAGTGCCGCGCTTGCTAGTCTAGACGTCTTGTTTGTACCGGAAGGCAGATTTGACATTGCGGGCAATACAGCACTTACTAGATGGGTACGCGAAGGTGGAAAATTAATCGTTTCAGGTGGGGCGGTTGATGCACTTGAAGGCGAACAAGGCTTCGGCCTTAGCAGAACTGAGAGCCCAATAATTGGATCTGAACCTGTAGGCTACGCCAACCAAGAGCGCGATCAAATCTCCGATAACATCATTGGTGCAATTTATCCATGCAATATCGACAAAAGTAACCCAATGGCCTTTGGCTATGACTTTTACTACACCCTACGCCAAGGCGCCACGGTATATGAAATTGAAGGCAAGCCTGTTTTTGAACTCCAGAAAAATGCTCAGGCGGTCAATGGCTTTGTGGGTGCTCGCGTTAAAGAGCAACAATCTGGAGCGGATATTGCCGGAAGTGTCCAATACGGGCGCGGTACTATTGTCTATTTGATTGACAACCCGCTTTTTCGCGGCTTCTGGGAGAGCGGTAAATTGATGGTGGTGAATTCGATTTATTTTGTGAATGAATAACTTTTTATTTATGCGGACACTTTTTATTCTTATTCTACTTCCAATAAAATTATTTGCCCAAAACTGGGCTCCTACAGGTGCACAATGGCATTATTCTTATTATGGATTTTTTCCTGGATACGTTGATATCGCCTACACTGGTGATACCCTCATTGAGGGCCAAGCATCTAAAATACTAACCAAAACATATCATGGTTTAGGATGGAATCAGAGTATTACCTCAGAAACCTTTGGTTACGAATACACCTATGAGGAAAGTGGCGTAGTATACTTGCGCTACCAAAACCAGTGGGATACACTTTATAATTTCAATGCGCAAGTTGGCGATAGCTGGCGCATGGCAAAGCAACCCATTACCAATGTGGTTGCTCAAAACAGCCGTATAAAAGTTTTGGCAACTGGCAATTTGAACATAAATAATGAAACAAGAAAATATTTGGTTGTAGATAAATGTGATTCAAATAATATTTCTTTGGGATGGTTCAATGACACCATAATAGAAAATATAGGTTTCCTTCACGACTATTTGTTGCCTTATGATCAATTCGACGGAGCTGTAGACGGCAATGAAGGCGGCCCTTTTCGCTGTTATACGGACAACAATTTTGTCACTTACAAGCCAAGCTACACTGAGGTTTGTGATTATATCATGGGTACTGAAGAACTCACGGCAAATGCTTCGTTTCAAATTTATCCTAATCCGGTTTCAGATTGGATTCAAATTTCTTTGAATGTTGTAAATGAGTATTTGAAGTATTCAATTTATTCTAGTGAAGGAAAAAAAGTTCAAACGGGCCAAATGTCAGAACAAATCGATGTATCCAACCTTCCCTCAGGAATTTATACGCTTTTGATTGAAAACCAGACGCAAAATCGCTTCGCAAAGGTGTTGGTGATGAGGTAGCTTAAAAAAATAGAGTATAGGCCAGCTGACAGGAAACAAAGCGAGTTTTTTTATCTGTGATCTCAGTGAAAGCTTCATTAAAGGCATTGAAGCCGCCATTGTTCGAGAGTGATATCTGCGGATTGAGTGAAAACTCGTAAATATTATCCTTCTTAGATATCAAATACTTTGATAAAGATAACCCACCAATGAGTTGGGTTTTGTGCCAGCCGATGTTTTTGTTCAGCATGTCTGGGAGTGCGGGAGCCCAATCGCGTTCCATGGTATAGTTGTCTTTGCTTGCCAATAGATAAGAGGGCATAAGTTGAAAACCCAATTCAATGCCGTGGCCCAAGTTGCGTGCACAACCAATTTGCAGTTGAGCCAAGTGTTGGGTGCTATTGGAATAGTAGATATCGTAATAAAATGGATTCGGTAGGTTCAGGTTGAGTTGGGGTATCATTGCAACGCCTCGGTAGGCAAAAAACATAAATTGGTAACTCAAACCTGCAGAAAAATTCCATTTCTTATAAGGTTGCATGGCTTTGATGCCAAGTTGGGCAGCCTGCCCGTAGTGGTAGTCATGGGCAAAGCCTATGTTGCTAATCGTAGGGTTGTAATACGTTGCAGGTCCTGTACTGAAATTGATGCCAAAGTGCGGTCTGAAAACAAATTGAGCTTGGCTAGAACAAAAAAACAAGACAAAAAGTGTAAAAAAAATTGCTTTCATAAGTCTTGAATTTTATTCGATTATGATATTTACATCCTCTTCTGTTGGGACGGTTATCGAATGGACAATGCCTTCTATTTTAAGGTTTTTATATCTCGGTTCAGTAAGCTCTCCATTGAATTGATATATATCATCTTTGTAAGGGTTCAGTGAATGGATCACTGCGCTCACCTTTGTACCATCGACAAAAAATGTATCAGCCCAACGCCCATTCACCAAGAAAATATATTTTTCTTTATCGTGTTCAACGAGTTTATAGATCTGAAAAGCTCTTTGGGCATAAGACTCATCCAGACTTGATAACCAATAGGTTACCGAAAATTTTCTAATTGTAGGTTTGTCATATCCATACTGGACACCACAACCAAATAGTAGAAAAGGAATTAGGAAGCTTAGTCTTTTCACAGGTAATAAATTAGCTTATTTGACTGGTAATATTACTGCAATTTTTGCAAAAAAGGTGTAAAAATCCTTAGTGCCTTTTTGCAATTGCCTCATAGACTACGTGTTGTAGATTTGTGCGAATATTCAAATCGCGAATTTTCCAATTTTCTTGTTCAGGATGCACACGATTGGATAAAAAGATAAAAATAACCTTATGCTTGGGGTCTGCCCACACTAGCGTGCCAGTAAAACCAGAGTGCCCGAATGACTTTTGAGATGCAAGCACATCACAGGTGCCACCACCACTTGCATTTGGTCTGTCAAAACCTGCCCCGCGTCGGTTACCAGGAAATTGTTGCTTTGTAAATTCGTTGTAAGTTGCTTCTGAAAAGTAATTTTGGTTCGCCATTTGCCCTTTATTTAAAAAAAGTTGCATAATGTGTGCAAGGCTCCATGCGTTGGAAAATTCACCAGCATGGCCAGCTACGCCTCCTAACATGGCTGTACCTGGGTCATGTACATAACCTTTCAATAGTTGTTTTCTAAAAGTTAAATCGTTTTCAGTGGGTGCAATTTGTTGCACCGAAAAAACATTTAATGGGTGATATAAAATTCTATTTAGTCCAAGCGGCAAGTATATATTGTTACGCAAATATTTTTCAAGGCTTTGACCTACAATTTCTTCTAAAATGGGTTGGGTAAAATAGCCAATAAAATCCGAGTAAACATACTTTTTAGGACCCAGTTTTGAGCGCAATATTTGTGCATACATGCTGTCTTTAAAGCTTTTTTGTATGAACATGTCTTTGGCCACTTCGGTAGGGAAATTTTCTGACTTTGTTTTTTGATAAATGTTGCTGTTCCATTCACCATTGATCAGGGTCTGCTTGTAAAAAGGTATAAAAGGGATAAGCCCAGCTTGATGGGCCATGATTTCCCTGATTTTTAGTTCAGAAAATGGGCCCTCACCAACAAGTTCGGGAAGATATGCGGCAAGATTTTTATCTAAGTCAAACTTGCCATTTGTATGTTGCTCCATGGCCAAAAGCGTGGATGCAGCAATTTTTGTAACCGACGCAATGTCATACATCGTTTGTAAATCGATTGGTATTGCATCGGATTCATATCCTTGTTTGCCATAGGCTTTGTGCCAAATAATTTTATCTTCTACCGCAATTAACATTTGGCAACCTGGGTAGGCACCCGACTTAATGCCCAATTGGGCGATGTTGTCTAGTGCTTTTAAATCAGCAGATTTAATGCCAATTTCTTCTGGACTTGCAATACCTAGTCTGCCATTTGCAGTTATACCTGCGGCGCTTAGCCCACCCATTAGCAATTGAGCAATTTGACTTTGGGCAATTTGGTGGTTTTCATGAGCAAGAACTATGGCGCCAAATTTGCTAGTGTCGATTTCATTTAAGACCTCTTTTTCTCCAAATAATACTAAAATATTTAGCTTATGCTTGTCGATTAATTCACTTTTTTCAACAGCCCATTGAGCTAGATGATTGCTATTGGGTTTTTCCGCATGCATACTCAAAATGCAAATGTCAGGATCAGTTAAGCTATAAAATTTATCGGCTGCTGCTTCAATAGGCAAGGTATCTGCAGTAAAAAAAGCCATGCGGTCGGCGTAGAGCTTTAGAGTGTTTGTAAATTCAGATGAATTTCCTCCTAAGGCCATGCACGCTAATTTCTTGTCTAATCTTCCCAAGGGTAGTAACCCGTTTTGGTTTTTAAGTATTTGAATTTTTTCACGGTAACCAAAAACTTGGTTTGAATGTGCTAAACCATTTAAATGTGTCAAATTCCCACTTAGCCATTTGGTTGGAAGTTCGTAATGCACAACTTTGGCATCATGGGTATGTTGTTGGTTGGAAAAATATTTCGTGAGGCCAAAACCTAATAGGCCTATAGCAATAAGTGAGGAGAACAGACGCATGCGTTTCATTTATCTCAAATCTAAGTAAAATTTCATGCACTTCAAAACTCAAAGTGTATCGAAGACACTTAGAATAATATAAAAAATTTTAGTTAAAATTTCAAAATTAGTTCTTCACAGTTTGAATGCATACTTTGTTTACAAAAACTTTATTTTTTAATAAGTATTGCCCCACTTTGGATTGTAATTTTGTGGCAATCGACACGCTAAATTTATTCAATGGAATTACATGGCAGATTTGGTAAGCATGCAGACCTCTTTCAAAGTATTGGTTTAGAAAAAAGTGCGGATCAATATTGGAATCTCACCCCCGCAGAGCTTATCGAAGATTGCATTATTTTAGGTGAAGGTATGTTAACTGATCGAGGAGCTTTGGCCATAGAAACTGGCGAATTCACGGGTCGTTCTCCAAAGGATCGATATATTGTAAAAGATGCAATTACTGAAAATGCGGTGTGGTGGGGAAATATTAATATAGGATTTGAACCCGCAAAATTTGAGGCCCTCTATGCGCGTATGCTTACCCATTTGGCCGAACGTGAATTATATGTTCGCGATGTTTATGCCTGTGCCGACGTAGCATATAGGATGAATATCCGTGTGGTGACTGAATTGCCTTGGTCTAGTTTATTTGCACATAACATGTTTTTACGCTTGGAGGGCCATGAGCTTGAAGACTTCCTTCCAGAGTGGCATATTGTTTGTGCACCTAGTTTTGTTGCCAATCCAGAAATTGATGGCACGCGCCAGCACAATTTTGCAATTTTGAATTTTTCAAAAAAAATGATTCTAATTGGTGGCACTGGTTATACTGGTGAAATAAAAAAGGGTATTTTCTCAGCGCTCAATTTCATTTTACCTTATCAAAAAAATGTCCTCTCCATGCATTGCTCTGCCAATATAGGCCAAGAAGGCGATACTGCGATTTTCTTTGGCCTATCTGGGACCGGCAAGACAACCTTATCTTCAGACCCGAACCGCAGGCTTATTGGCGATGACGAACATGGGTGGAGTGCCAGTGGCGTTTTTAATTTTGAAGGTGGATGCTATGCCAAAACCATAGACCTGTCTGAAGAGAAAGAGCCACAAATTTTTCAAGCCATTCGGTTTGGTGCCTTATTAGAAAATGTTGGTTTTCCTAGGGAGACTTCAACTCCTGATTATACAGATAGCAGCATTACCGAAAATACTCGTGTATCATACCCATTATATCATATAGAGAACATTGCAATGCCGTCAATTGGCGCTGTGCCAAAAAATATCTTCTTTTTAACCGCTGATGCCTTTGGTGTACTCCCTCCAATTTCCAAGCTTACACATGAACAGGCCATGTATCATTTTATGTCGGGATATACTGCTAAAGTAGCGGGCACTGAGATTGGTATTACCGAACCTAGCACAACTTTTTCAGCGTGTTTTGGTGCGGCATTTTTGCCATTACATCCGGCAAAATACGCTAATCTACTTGGTGAAAAGCTCGCTGGAACGGACATTAAGATTTGGTTAGTCAATACAGGTTGGTCTGGTGGTTCTTATGGTGTTGGTTCACGCATGAAACTCACACACACACGCGCTATGATAACTGCAGCACTTAAAGGAAAACTCGACGGTGTATCCTTTGAAAAAATGCCATTTTTTGAATTGGCTTTTCCAACGAGCTGTGAAGGAGTTCCTTCGGATTTATTAAACCCACGCAATACATGGGCAGATAAATCGGCGTACGATCAAACAGCTGCCCATTTAGCTACGAAGTTTGTAGAAAATTTTGAGCAGTTTGCTTCCCAAACAGACCAAAACATTTTATCTGCTGCACCCAAAGTGCTCGTATAATTTCTCCTTTCCATCATTCAACATTTTGAGCAATGAAAAAGGGCCGTTTAATCGGCCCTTTGATTTTAAATTGAATTGACATAAAAAAAGCCCTGTCCAAAAGGGCAGAGCTTTAGAAGATTTATTTTAATGAATTAACGCTTGTGCATTGGCTCATCAGAAACGGTTAATTTCTTGCGTCCTTTTCGACGACGAGCTGCCAATACCCTACGACCATTTTTTGTGGCCATGCGGCTTCTAAAGCCATGCTTGTTTCTTCTTTTTCTTACCGAGGGTTGAAACGTTCTTTTCATTTCGTGTCGTTATTTGTAATGTTTTTGGGAATGCAAAGATAGAATATTTTTTAGAATTTCAAATTCTTTCTACAAAAAACGTTAAAAAAAGCGCCTTCCCAAAGAAAGCAAGTTATTTTTGTAGTTAAAAGTGCATTTTCAATGATTAAACCAAGAAAAAAAGAGCAAAAGGCAAAATTATCAAAAGACAGTTGGCGGAAAGCTGCACGATTTCTGCGATATTTAAAACCATATGCCCTCACTTATTTAATTGGTTGGATATTTTTAGTTTTAAGTACTTCTGCAGGTTTGGTCTTCCCTTATTTAATGGGCAAACTTTTGGGTAGTACTTCTGTTGTGACAACCACAACGGATGCCAATCAAATTATTGATCCAAGTAATGTAAATCAAATTGCCTTAGCACTTTTTATTTTGTTTTTGTTTCAGAGTGTTTTTTCTTTTGTTAGGGTGGTTTTATTTAATAATGTGACTGAAAATGCGCTTCGCGACATGCGCAATGATGCCTTTGAGCGTTTGGTTTACATGCCGATGGATTTTTTCAATAAACAGAAAGTTGGCGAATTGACTTCGAGGGTGGCCTCTGATATTGCTCAAATTCAAGAAGTATTGCGCACTACGATTGCTGAATTATTTCGTCAAATAATTATCGTTGTTGGTGGTATTGCTTTTTTGTTCATTATATCATGGAAATTATCATTAATAATGTTGGCAACTGTGCCCGTTATGGCCATCATTGCTGTGATTTTTGGACGTTACATCCGTAAATTAAGTAAGGAGGCTCAAGATCATATAGCAACTTCAAATTCAGTCTTAGAGGAAGCGCTGAGCGGAATTGCAAATGTCAAAGCATATACCAATGAAATATTTCTCTTTAAAAAATATAAACAAAGTACACAATACACACGAAACTTGAATGTGCGAAGTGGCATTTGGCGTGGCTTGTTTGTTTCTTTCATAATTCTTTGCTTGTTTGGTGCCATTGTTTTTATTGTTTGGAAAGGTCTTCTAATGACACAAGGGCCAAATCCTGAATTGGCATTTGAAGGATTTTATCAATTCGTATTATTTACAATAATGATGGGCGCCTCAATTGGTTCTTTGCCAGAGCTTTATGCGAGCCTTCAAAAAGCTGTGGGATCCACAGAAAATTTACTCGACTTACTTCAAGAAGAAACAGAATCTGCAAACCAAGGGGGTGATGCTCAAATTCAATTAGATGGCTCTCTCGTTTTTGAAAAGTTGAGTTTCGTTTATCCCGCACGCCCTGATATGAGCGTATTAAAGGACATTGATTTTAAGCTAGCACCAAATCAAACCTTGGCACTTGTAGGCCAAAGCGGTTCTGGCAAATCGACGATCGCTAATTTGATATTACAATTTTATAAGCCAAGTTCGGGTTTAATTTTTTTTGGCCCTCATCAAGCTGATTCAATAGACTTATATCATTTGCGCAAGCAAATAGCCATCGTACCACAGGAAGTCTTATTATTTTCAGGTAGTATTTCGGATAATATACGATTTGGACGTCCAGATGCATCAGATCAAGAAGTTAAAGAAGCCGCTGAAGGTGCCAATGCATGGGAGTTTATTAGCAAATTCCCAAACCAACTCGATACAGAAGTAGGAGATAGAGGAATTC